>UOEW01000223.1_pt1 | contig 24368 bp, 23 predicted proteins | sample 1988701 | NCBI WGS metagenome assembly UOEW01 (sample SAMEA4712195, study PRJEB27164) | hydrothermal vent metagenome | biome: marine basaltic hydrothermal vent biome; feature: marine hydrothermal vent; material: mineral | place: Pacific Ocean | collected 2011-06-14/2011-07-23 | depth 1719 m | reverse complement strand
AGCAGCAAGTTTGACGCTATCATTGTGCCTGGTCAAAATACCCAGAAATGTGTGATTAACCGCATATATAAAATTACTCAAGAGCAGTTAAGTGAACTGAGGAGTCTAAGAAAAAACTCTCAACAAAATTTATCAAAATAACTCCACCTAATCAACAATGAAGTTAATCCATACCTCTGACTGGCATCTTGGATCACAGTTATAGACCACACAGTTATCACACAGTTATAGACACACATAAACTCAAAAGGTAGTTTTCATAAAAACCCAAAGATTAGTTATAAAAAAGCAGTTTTTTTGTCGAAAAAGTTATAGAAAAAGAGGAGAGTAACCAAGTTTATGGTGGATTAGGCTAGAAAACCAAAAAACCATATATTTGAAACATAGCAGTCCCTTACGTTAAAAAAACGTGTGTAAAAACCTTATGGAAAACAACTATTCCAGAGCTAGTTTTAACTTATTGTCGATGCGTATTTTAGCCTTTATCTTGCTGTAGAAATCTTGCAGCAACTCAAGTGAACCAGCCGCTAATCTAGCTCTGGTTTTGAACTGATTAAGCTCATCAAGCCAGGTATTTCCATCAAGATTGAAACGTTGTAAAATTACTGCCAAATCACCTGAAATAAAGCCTGGTTTATCAGCTATTATCAACCGCCCTGTAGCGTCAAGCAAGTCACAATAATCTGTAAATTTATATGGAATGTCATCCTCACCAGTGGCAAAGCCTAAAAGATTTGTCCTTTTGTCCCTTAGCCTTTCTGCAATAGAGGTGTAATCTAATGCCTTTGGAGTTTGTGCCATCGCTGCCCGAATTGGGTTTAGGTCCACATAAGCCATACAACTTAACAACGCCCTTTCATCAAGCAATGCTTGACTCTTGAAGCGTGCTTCCCAAAAATGTCCAGTTACCTCATCTTCTTTATTTGCAGCTCTGGCAATAAACTCATTAAGTAATTTCATAAACCAGGAAATGCTCATCAGCCGTTTGCGATACTCACCAGTGATTAACAGTGCTAGTTTTAACTCGAATTTAGACATGGCCTCACCATTTAATAATTTTTGGCAAACTGGTTTGATTGCACATAACTGTGACCAATATGTCAGCACCTGCTTTTCACTCCAATTTTTAGTTGAATTTACCTTTAAAACCAGATGATAATGATTAGACATAACCGCATAAGAGCAAACATCAATATTAAACTCTTTTGTCAATTGTTTTATCCTAGCAACAATCATACCTCTGCGATGTTCGTAACAGTTCCCTGAATACTTGTCCTTACCACATAAAAAAGCTCTGCGAACACAGCGAGTCATTATGTGATAAAAAGGTGTATCATCCACCGAAATTTGATATTTTCGTGCAATAGTCATATATTTTCTCCGTAAAAGCCTCTATTTTATAAAACTTCACAGAAAAAGGTAGTGGTAAAAGTCCTAAACGTTTGTAGGACTTTTCATACAAGATGTGTGTCCTGAACTACTCTTCCTGAACTACTCTGAACTACTCTGCTGAACTACTCTGAACTACCTAAACTATCCGCCCTCTTTATATATGACTCTCACTTATAGTCAGTGTTTAAAACGAAAAATATTTTCAACTTGTGCCCTCATCAGGCATTAACTACACTGCAGAACAGTATTTCAAAGACATCCTTTGTTTAGGTTGTCATATCAATAATTTTGGTTAAAACAGTAACTATTTAACACAATAACAACAATAGTTACTATAATATCATTCGTTTGAATTTTAATAGGCGAAGTCGAATGCTTGAAATAGTAAGTTCTGGTGGTTTAGTCATGGTATTTATCCTGATTCTAATGACACTGGCAATGATGATTGTAGGTGAAAGATTCTGGTCACTGCGTGATAAGGAAATTATTCCCTCAGATTTAAAGGAGCAAGTAATAAAATGGTCTAAATCTAAACACCTGGATACAAAGCATATTGAGAAACTGGAGGCAAACTCGCCACTTGGATATGTTATGAGTTCTGCCTTGAAAAACCGTAACTTGCCACGTGAGGCGATTGTCGAAACAGTCGAAGATGCTGGTCGTCATGCGGTACACAAGATGGAAAAGCCACTAAATTGGCTGTCAGTTATTGCCGAGGTTTCACCATTATTAGGTTTGCTTGGTACTGTTATTGGCATGATAAAAGTCTTTGCAGCAATCAATGCCCATGGGGTAGGGGATGCCGCACACTTGGCATCTGGTATCTCTCAGGCTTTAATAACTACTGCTGCTGGTTTGGTTGTAGCAATACCTGCGATGTTGTTTCACCGGCATTTTAAGACCAAAATTATTGACCAGGCTATTATTATTGAAAAGCAGGTCATGGATTTGATTGATTCTATCGGCAACAATAAGAAGTAGGTTGTTATGAAGTTTACTGATGATAATAACTTGGGGCCTAAATTAAATATGACATCATTGATTGATGTGGTGTTTTTATTATTAATATTTTTCATGGTGACAACAACGTTTGAAAAGCAGTCTAAGTTAAAGATTGAATTGCCAGAAGCTACGGAAAAAATTCATGTTCAAACTCAAGAACAAATTATTATTTCTATCAGCCAAAAGGGCAATATTTATTTAAATAACAATGAGTTACTCAATTCGCAATATGATAGTATTGCCACCAGTTTGAAGGCTATGTTAACTGGTGACGAAAAACCACCAGTTGTGATTCGAGCCGATGCCAATGCCGCACATAGACATGTAGTGACAGTAATGGATGTATTGGCTGATTTAGGGTTTGTGAGTGTCTCAATTGCAACAACACCTAGTGAGTAGGGACGTGTTAGCAGAGCAGCAAAAAACTTCATTTAGGCGTGTCTGGCAGTATGCCAAGCCGTATAAGCTGGTTATGTCTATTGCAATTTTTGGAGTTATGCTGGATGCTTTGGTGCAAGGCACTTTTATGTTCTTATTTGAATATATGATTGATGATGCTTTTGGTCAACATGATCAAACTGTCATAAAAATTCTCCCCTGGGCAATTATTATAATGTTTAGCATTCGGGGGATTGGTAATTATTTAGCAACCTACGGTCTCAATTGGGTTGGGAGAAAGGTAATTGCCGATTTACGCCAGTTGGTTTTTGCAAAATACCTAAAGCTGCCCACATCTTTTTTTGATAAAGAGTCATCGGCGGGACTCATTTCACGTATGACTTTTGACATTGAAATGATGGCAATGGGTGTGTCAATAACAGTTGTTACTATTATTAGGGATGTTTTGACCATTATGGCACTGATTACTGTTATGTTATTACAAAGTGTTTCATTGACTTTGGTTGTATTTATTTTAGTTCCAATAGTTGCACTAATTATTGCAGTGGTAAATAAACGGTTTAGAAAAATTAGCCATAGAATCCAAAATTCAATGAGCGGTGTGAGTGAAGTTGTTGAGGAAGTGGTCAAGGGGCAAAAAGTTGTTCGAGTATTTTCTGCCCAAGAAGATGAGGAAAAACGTTTTTATACAGTTAATAATCAAAACCGTTATCTGAATATGAAGGTTGTCTCAATTAGAGCGATGTCATCCTCAACAGTGCAAATTTTAACCGCCTGCGCATTAGCAATAATTATATATTTTGCCACCGTACCTGCTGCTATTGGTGCATGGACTGGTGGTAAATTTATGTCATTTATTGGTGCTATGATGGCAATGATACCACCATTAAAGCGGATGGCAGACTCCAGTGCTATGATTCAAAAGACTTTGGCAGCGGCCGATAGCGTGTTTTCTATTCTGGATCAGGACTCTGAAATAGATGCGGGTAAGGAAAAATTACAGGCCAAACAAATTGCCCTAAAGTTTGACAACCTATCATTTGTATATGCAGATGGAACCCAAGCCTTGTCGCAATTAAATTTAGAAATTAACCAGGGACAAACAGTTGCCTTTGTTGGAGAATCAGGTGGTGGCAAGAGTACCTTAGTAAATTTGGTACCTGGGTTTTATCGCTGTACCAGTGGAAAACTATTGTTAAATAATCAGGATATTAATGATTTTAGTCTGGAAAGCATTCGTAATCACATAGCTTTTGTAGATCAAAGTGTAGTCTTGTTTAATGATACTGTTGCGAATAATATTGCCTATGGTAGCAATAAAACCGCAAGCAAGGAGCAGATAATTCAGGTAGCAAAACAGGCCAATGCATATGAATTTATTCAGCAGTTGCCACTTGGGTTTGATACCATGTTAGGAGAGAATGGTACACGACTATCAGGAGGACAAAGACAGAGAATAGCCATTGCCAGAGCAATTTTAAAAGATGCCCCTTTACTAATTTTAGATGAAGCCACCTCTGCACTGGACTCAGAGTCAGAAAAAATCATTCAGTCGGCTTTAGAAAAAGTCATGACTGGACGCACAACTTTGATTATTGCCCATAGATTATCCACTATTGAAAAAGCAGATATTGTAGTAGTGATGGCAGGTGGTGAAATTGTTGAAATGGGTACGCACACCCAGCTTTTAGCCTGTGATGGAATATACGCAAAATTACACCAAATACAGGTCTCTACCAAAAAATCCTAATGTCGCAGTCAAAACAGAACAAGCTCAATAAAATTTGGTATGGTAGTGGTACTATACCTTTGTTGTATATATTATCTGCTAAGATATTTGCAATGGTTAGCTCATTGAGGCGATGGCTGTTTAAAATAGGTTTGTTAAAAGTATATAAAATAAAATGCCCGGTTGTGGTTGTTGGCAATATTACCGTAGGTGGTGTTGGTAAAACCCCGTTTGTGATTTGGCTAGTTAATCAGCTGCAGGTACAGGGTCATAAAGTTGGAGTAATATCGCGAGGTTATGGCGGCAAAAGAGAGCATGAACCCTTGCTAGTCATACCACAAACTTCAGCCAAGGCCAGTGGCGATGAGCCGCTATTAATTGCTAAACATACTAATGCACCAGTTTTTGTTGGCAAAAACCGAGTAAAAGCAGCACAGAAATTACTATTAGATTATCGGGTGGATATTATAATTTCTGATGATGGCTTACAGCACTATGCACTAGAGCGTGATGTGGAAATTGCCTTGCTTGATGCTAAATATGGTCTTGGTAATGAAAAATTATTACCAGCAGGTCCGTTACGAGAGTTGAAATCAAGGCTAGATAAGGTAGATATGCTCATTTACAAAGGTAAAAAACTGGATGCTCATTATTTTGAATATGAACCACTCATGGTGTATGCCCTGGGTAATACCAAGAACCAGAGGTCAATTGAGTCTTTTAGAAACCAGCATATCAATGCCATTGCGGGGATTGCTCATCCAGATAGCTTTTTTAATATGTTATCAGCCCAAGGGTTGGCAGTGGTTAAAAATCCACTGGATGATCACGAAAAACTTACGGAAAAACATTTTGAATTTGCTAATGATGATCCAATTTTTATTACCGAAAAAGATGCGGTAAAATGTGCTGATATGCAGCTGAATAATGTTTGGGTGGTAGTGTTAAAGCTAGTAGTGAAACCACAAACTAAAGTTGCGGTGATGGAACTAGTTAGTAATTGTATCGACTCCAAACAGATAAAGACTTACTAAGAAGGTATAAAGTTAGATGAAATCTGATATAGTTATTTGTTTACCAGCTCGCTACCGTTCAAGTCGCCTGCCAGGCAAGCCATTGCTAGAAATTGCTGGCAAGCCCTTAATTATATGGGCTTTGGAATCGGCAGCAAAAATTAATGCCAGACAGGTGCTCGTAGCTACCGATGATATACGCATCCAAAGGGTAGTTGAGTCCGCAGGTTATCATGCAATAATAACATCTGCTGAACATCAATCTGGCACAGATAGAATCGCTGAGGTTGCCGCTATCATGCCCTGGTCTGATGATACAATTGTGGTTAACTATCAAGGCGATGAACCCATGACTCCTAAAGTCAATATTGAACAGTTGATTCAGGCACTAAATGATAACCCCAAAGCATCAGTTGCCACTTTATACCAGCCAATCAACAATTATCAGGATTTAATCAACCCAAATCATGTGAAACTAGTAACTGATAATGCGGGTTATGCCCTGTATTTTTCTCGTGCCCCAATTCCTTATTCCAGAGACAGCTTTGCTCACTGGCAACTGGATGAAAATATTCAGTACAAACATCACATAGGTTTATATGCCTATAGAGCAAAATTTCTTAAAATCTTCTCCCAGCTTCGCATGTCAAATCTGGAAAAAACCGAATCTCTGGAACAACTACGAGCCATGTCACATGGTTATAAAATTATTACTCAACAAGTCAAACAACCCATGCCGCATGGGATAGATACAAAAGATGATATAATAAAGTTCGAACAGTCATTACAAAATGCCAAATGAAAACCTGGAAACAGATATTGATAGGTGAGCTGCACTGGAAACGATTATTATCATCTTTTATAATAATTTATTTTACCATCGCTATATTAGCATTTTTTTACGCAGAGCGACTTATCTTTCCCTATAATCGGAGTAGCTACAATAGCAATTTATCTGGATTAAAAATAATTAAAGCCAATGATGGTACCAGTATTGCCACAAAGTTTTGGCAGGCACAAGATGAAAGGTATCTTATGCTGTATTTTCATGGTAATTATTTAGACTTAGGTCACATGGATGGAATTGCTGAGCAATTAAATAATTATGGTTATTCGGTGCTAGCTATTGATTATCGTGGTTATGGATTATCACAAGGACAGGCTACAGAAAAATCTGCCTATCAAGATGCACAATTGCTATATCAGGAGGCGATAAATATGGGATATACATCTAATCATATCCTGATTGTGGGTCGTTCGGTAGGTAGTGGTATTGCAACTGAGCTGGCACTAACAAATCATGCCAAGGCATTAGTGTTAATAAGTCCATTTACCTCGGCTTATCGAGTTATGACTAAAATAGCAATTATGCCATTTGATAAATTTAATAATTTGGCTAAAATCAGGCACATATCACAACCTCTATTCATTATTCACGGTACTGATGATCAAATCATCAGGTCCTGGCACAGTGCAGAACTATTTGATAAACATAAGGGCAAAAAGCAAAGAATTCTGATTAAAGGAGCAGGACATAATGACATCTGGTCTTATAATTTAGAGAATATTTTTGCTAAGTTAAAGATATTCCTTATGGAGGAGCTACCCTAATCTTGGATTTTACAAATAAGTCCTCATATACCTTATGATTTCAACAACTATTGAGAATAAAATATGACATTAAAGGCAGTAATTCACACCAGTAAAGGTGATATCAACCTCGTATTAACCCCAGATGAGACACCTGTTACGGTTGCTAATTTTGTAAATTTAGCCCAAAATGGATTTTATGATGAGGTTTCCTTTCATCGAGTGATACCAAACTTTATGATTCAAGGCGGCTGTCCTCTTGGTACTGGCACAGGTGGTCCTGGTTATCGTTTTGAAGATGAATTTGATGCTAGTTTAAAACATGACAAGGCAGGTGTGCTATCAATGGCAAATGCTGGTCCTGGCACCAATGGCTCACAGTTTTTTGTCACCCATGAGCCAACTCCATGGCTAGATGGCAAACATTCAGTATTTGGAGCTGTAGCGAGTTCGGCGGATATGGATATAGTTAATGCAATCGCTGGTGGCGATGAAATTAAGTCTATTTCAATCCAAGGCGATGCCTCAACATTGATGGAAGCACAGGCAGATAGAGTTGCACAATGGAATAAAGAAATAGCCTGATTGGTACCCAAAGCTCAATATTTGAAATTGGGCTTTTTTAATTCAACTCAAACCCTGAACTATAGATATTATCAGTTAAACCACTACACTGAGATGAGATTTGGGTATTGGTTACGTTAATATCATCCAGATACCAGCCTTCCTCATTTATAACATTATCGGTTGAATAGTTCCAGCGGATTTTTATATCCTGCCCCTGATATGTGGACAAGTCCATCGTGTGCTGTTGCCAGCTTAAATTAGTTCCAGTAAATGACGGTGTTCCCTGAGTATAGCCACAGCTATCATGACTCTCTCGAAAAGTACCTGGGTAGCTTGGTGTAAGCAGTCCTTGGTCCCACTGAGTTGCATCAGTTGATATTTCAACAACCCCGCCATCCCACTCGTTTTCAATAGCAAATAATGTCCAAAAACTTAGCTGCGAACTTTCTCCTACAGTTAATGAGATTGATTGTGTTACTAAATTATTACATATATCACTTTGACTTTGTGACCAGTAGCTTCGATTGCCAGCATAAACTCTGGTGGTATTTAGTTCCCAACCTACATGACGGCTTGCCTGATCAATTCCTACGTCCCCAATTTCTGCTCCCACCGACCAGATACCATTGGTTAGTTTACCTTGGGCAATATCAGATAACTTAACAAGATTACTATCTTGAGACTGATTGCTTTCATCCGTTGCCCTTACCAAATAGTAATATTCCGTATCATTGCTAACTACGACATCATGCCACTGGTTAGTACCAATAGCTGCGGCTACTTTATTGCTGCTATCAGGAACAAAAGCTGGATCTGTGGATTTGAATACATCATAACTAATATCATTACTACAGTATCCACTGGCAGGACTCCATGTGACATCAATGCCACAACTGGCGGTATTACTGCTGTTTACTGAAGTTATACCAGCAAATTGTGGTGCAACTGTACAGTTGCCAGTTGTTATGGTTTCTACACAAGTTGAGCGCTCAGACTCACATTTAGCATCAATATCAACCTTACTAACTTTGTAACCAATACTGACTCCTCCTGAGGCTAGATTATCGCTGAATGTAGCAGTTGATATATTACTGGCAATCTTCTCAAAGTTATCAACCGCACAACCACCATCAGAACGATAGACATTATATGTTTCACCTATGGCTAAATCATTTTGCCAGCTCAAGTCTATCCGATTATCACCATTTGCCTGTAGCATCAGACCTTTAGTAGCATCAGCCTGCGGGCATATATTTGGACCTAAAATATACAGACCTCCATCAAAATCACTCATGATAACCGTGCCACTTGCGAAGTATGGATAATTGCTCCATGTTCCATTGAGTGTTGCATCATTATTAGCAGGGTAACTATCGAAGCTGGCTACTTCCTGTAAATTGGCATTGCCTATGTCGGATATATCAATTATTCTTAAGCCACTGGTATAGTTGCTCAAGTAGGCATAATTTCCCTTAATATACAGATTGTGGTCTGTCGATGCCTGTGGACCATTGTAAAAGCCAATAAGTTGGGGAGAGTCTAAATCTAGCATGTCCCAAATATAGGTTTTGGTATTATGCCCATTGTTTTGTTCATCCAGTTCGTCATTCATGAGATAATATCTGTGATCTTCGGTCAACCAGCCTTGATGAGTGTATTGTGAACCACTATAGCCAGCTCTGGCAATTTGTATAGGAGCACTTTTAATTGTTACATCAACAATTGTAACCGTATCTTCATTGGCATTAAAACAGATTTCTTTGCCAGTATAATCGGTATCTGGTCCAATATAACTGACACATTGTGCATCATGAGTATAGCCATCGCTACTAAAACAACCTGCATTAGTTGGATTTGTAGGATTTTGGATATTAACCATATGTAATCCACCACCACATGTGCTAGTGCCAACGGCATAGGCAAAACCTGTGGTTTCATTAATAACAATATTGTGGGCGTTGCCAAAGCCAGTGTAACGAGTACTGGCAGTAAATTCAAGTGGCGGAGATACGATGTTGCGTAATAGAGTTAAGTCAAATACCTGCATACCATGCCCGCTAGCTTCAGAGACAATAAAAGCATGGTTTGCATAAGTTTTGACATCTCGCCACATACTAAGTCCTGTGGCAGTTGGCAACTTGCCTAAATATATGGGGTTTGTTGGATCGGTAATATCAACAAATGTTGTACCATAACTCAAGGTGATGATTGCATATTCCTTGTTGGTGTCAGGGTCACTCCAGCCCCAAATATCCGAGCCAGTATCGCCACTTATTCCACCCATAGCAGGTATATGTACGCGGTAAAGCAGGTCGATATTTTCACATGGATATATATCTGCCATGCCATTCTCATCACAAGGTGTATAGGGGTGAGATAATACATAGTTGTTAATCAACAATAGGAATAGGAATATTTTTTTCATTTAATTTTGTACTATAAAACACACGGCACGATAACACAGGTCATCGGTTTTTACAAATAGCATTACGACAACTTTAGTAACTTGCTTCTTGTATCTGCTTCCACCAAGTCTAAAATATGGAGCTGTGCTTGTGACAAGTCACTATTTTTTAGTAGGTTTAGCTTCTCAAACCAGAGGTGTGCATCTTCACCAAATCTTATGTACAGTCGCTGTTTTATGTCAGCCTTCCAGCTTTTGTCTACCTTGGCTGATAATGACTCTGGATAATTTCTGGCAATATAACGTTCAACTAGCTGCTTGGCTCTTTTATCTTTATATTTAAAGTCCGCATCCAGAATTTGCTGAATGGAAAAACCTCTAATAGCGCTGAAATTTTGTTTATCCTGATTACTAAAAAAGCCTGAATATAACATTGTGTCAACATCATCTGAGTCATTATCAAAAGGCTGGTTAAATACCTCTTGGGCTTTCTGCATAATGCTGGTTTGTGCTTTGAATTTAGCCAGATTTTGTTTGTTTGTGGCAAACTCCAGCTTGATTCGGGCTAAATCAACATCTTTTAATACACCCAATGGTGCAACAATTGGGGATTTATTTACATGTATGGTTTTTAGTGCAATTCGCTCTAGGCCATCAGGCAGTTCACTTTGCGGAGTGAAAATTCTATCCCGAATATCCTCTATATCCAATGCAAACAGATCATCTGGGTTATGTGCCAAGTCGTAACAGATTACTCCATTTGGATTGGTTGGGTGAATAGCTAATGGCAGCATGATAGCAAGACAACCACGCTGAGCCGGAATTTTGCTAGAAATATGTACTATAGGTTTTAAAATTTGCCAATTTAATAAACTCTTGACAAAGTTTTTGTTACGAAGTTTTAAACAGTAATCAAATAGTTTTGGTTGCTTGTTTTTAACCAGCTTAACCATTTGAATAGTTGCCTCTACATCCGACAGTGCATCATGTGCGGATGTATGTTTCATATTATTTGCTGCAGTTAAATCGGTTAATTTAAAACTGGGTTTGCCCTCTTTGTGCATTGGCCAATTAATTCCGTCACCTCGTAAAGCATAACAAGCACGGACTAAATCTATCGCATCCCAGCGACTATTGCCATTTGCCCATTCTCGCACATATGGGTCAATTAGATTACGATAATTGCTATAACGAATAAACTCATCATCAAAACGAATAGAATTATAGCCAGCCACACAGGTTTGTGGTTCGGTAAAAATATCGTTAATTTTACCGATAAAATCTTTTTCTAAAATTCCTTTTTCCCAGCACTCTTGTGGAGTAATTCCCGTAATCAGACAAGCCTCTGGATCTGCAATAGTATCTAGTGCAGGTTTACAATAAAACATATCAGGATTGCCAATTGGGTTAAGATTTAAATCTGTGCGAATGCCTGCAAATTGTGCAATTCTGTCAAACTGTGGTGAAATTCCAAAGGTTTCCAAATCGTACCAATAAAATGAACTCATAAGGTCTTCTCTGGCTGAGTTTGGGAGGAGTTAAAACTCACTTTAATCAATTTGGTTTCCAGCACGTCTTCACCCTCTTCCAGATGATAGACCTTAATCGGCAGGCATTGTTGTTTGGTATCTAGCCAGGTTGTGGTTACTCTTGAAGGTTTTGAGTGAATTTTATCGACCTCAATAATTCCGTCGTTTTGTGAAGTTATTTTGAAATGGTAATCGACAACTTTCTCCGCTTTTAAGACACGATAGGTTAAATCGGCAGTTTTACCTGCACAAATATCTTGAAATAATCGCAAGGATACCAAGTTAGGGGTGAGGAACATAGCAGGAGTTTTAATTTGCCACGCATCACCCTTATGACTGCCGTAAATCATTTGAGTTTCGGCATCTACCTGATAATCAGAATGACGCTTGTTAAAAGCAACCTTCTGTTTCATGTGATATGAGTCAGGAATAAACTTACCATCAGACTCGCTAAAAAGAGTCTCCTCAGAACGTTTAAAGCCTAAAAAAGATGCCATACCATGAGTACCCTTGGTCTGATCTGTTATTCGGTAAAACTGCTCATCTTTGCTTAGCTCTATGCTGCTATTGCCTATTTGTTTGCCATCCTTAAATACGGTATATTCTGCCTTAAATAAATCTAGTGCCTGTACCCTAAAGGTCGTTACTAATAATAGTATTAATATTGTTTTAATCATCAAAAATTATCGGTTTTGTTAATATTTCGTGGTCAAAATATAGCTTATCTGCGCACCATTTTACACGATTTTGGGCAATTAGGGCTATTGTATGTGGAAAAAGTGCATGTTCCCTGCATAACAGTTGGGCAGCCAATGACTCAGGTGAGGCATTGTCGCTAACAGCAAATTTTGTTTGAGAGATTATTGCTCCTGCATCCAGTTGAGTATTGACATAATGAACGGTAGCACCGTGGGTGCTGTCATTATTGGCAATAACCCGCTCATGAGTATGCAATCCAGGATACTTGGGAAGCAAGGAAGGGTGAATGTTTATGATTTTATTTGCAAAGGTTTGAGTAAATGCTGCGGGTAAAATTTTCATAAAACCAGCCAATACAATTAAGTCACAATTATATTTTCTGATTTGATTTTGCACGATTATTAAATCCTCATCATGTTTATCCCAGGTAAAGGTAAAGTATGGAATATTAGCAGCCTTTGCATATTTTAGGCCTTTGGCATCGGTCTTATTGCTGATGACAACTGCAACATTATAGTTATGTGCTGCCTGCTGGTTAATTATAGAACTTAGATTACTGCCTGTGCCAGAAATAAAAACGGCAATATTAAATGAACTCGACATCATTTTTGCCCACTTGTGACTGCCGAACTGTGCCAATTTTCCAGCATTGCAGACCAGCATTGCTGATAAACTCCTGACAATCACTGCTATCGGCTTTACTAGTTATAACCACCATGCCAATGCCACAGTTAAAGGTGCGTAACATTTCATGACTTGATAAGTTGCCTTTTTGTTGTAACCAGTTGAAAATATCGAGGTTATCCCAGCTATTAACCTTAATAGTTATGCCAAGTCCTTCTGGTATTACCCGTGAAATATTTTCCATCAAACCACCACCAGTAATATGTGCAATTCCATTGACCTCCACGGCTGAATCCAGTAACTGCAATAATGGCTTAACATAAATTTGTGTAGGCTGTAACAATTGTTCTCCAATAGTTTTTTCAGCCAGTATTTCGCCCAAATTGGTATTATTAACTTCCAGAATTTTACGAATTAGGGAGTAACCGTTGGAATGTGGACCAGATGAGGCAATGCCAATTATGACATCATCAGAGTTGATATTTTCACCCGTAATAATTGCATCTTTTTCAACCGCACCAACGACAAAGCCAGCCAGGTCATAATCGCCTTTGACATACATGCCTGGCATCTCGGCAGTCTCTCCACCAATCAAGGCACAACCTGATTGCTCACAACCATCGGCAATACCACGAATAACTGTAGTTGCTGCATCTACATTCAGTTGACCACAGGCATAATAATCCAGAAAAAACAAAGGCTCTGCACCCATAACAATTATATCATTAACACACATGGCTACCAAATCCACACCAATGCTGGAATGATCATTCAGCATATTGGCAAGTTTTAATTTGGTACCAACACCGTCGGTGCCAGACACAAGCACAGGATTTTTATAGTTAAGTTTAGATAAATCAAATAAACCACCAAACCCACCAATACTGCCCATAACCCCTGTGCGAGTGGTAGCTTTGATTGCGGGTTTGATTTTTTCAACAAGCTGGTTGCCTGCATCAATATCAACTCCAGCATCTTTATAACTTAAACCTGTACTATCTGAGTCACTCATGATTAACCTGATATGTTTAAAAGGTGAATTTTACCCTGATTGTAGAATAAAATCATTCAAATCTGTGTTGAGCATCTATGTAATTTGAATAAATTGAATAATTTGTGGATAATATAAGTTTTAACTGGAATCACCCCATCAATGAACAAAGGCATTAAACAAAAGCTATTAATTACCCTTGGCTGGTTTTTTGTTGCACTTGGAGTTATTGGTGCAGTGTTGCCATTATTACCGACCACAATTTTTTTGATAATTGCCTTGGCATTATTCTCAAAATCCTCACCGAGGTTTCATAAAATGCTGTTAAATAACCGCTACTTTGGAGAGGACTTACGACGCTGGGAAGAAACCAAAACTATCTCGCATCAATCAAAACGCAAGGCAACTGTGATTACTGTGATTACCTTTGGAATATCCATAGCAATATTATATCAACGTACTGGCTTGCAAATTATGCTCGTGAGCATTGCCCTGGTTTTATTGGCAGTGATATGGAGATTAAAAGAATCATAAAAACAGTTAAAATAAAGCAACCAGCAAACTTTAGTTTTAATCGTTGCCTAGAGTTTCTTAATCGCGGTTATGCTGAATGTCTGTATATGGTTAGTGAACATGCGGTTAAACGTATGATTCGCTTAACTTCAGGTTTTGCACTAATTGAGGTTTCAGCAGATATGCAATATCTATTAATCAGGATTGATAAAGCAGAAATCACCCATAGTGATACCAAGGAATGTTATGATTATGTGATAGACTGGTTTGATTTAGATCGAGATATTTCAGGGTTTTATCAGCTCTTAGAAAAATATGCTGAGACTGAAAATTTCCCAAAAAAATATTATGGCTTACGTTTAATTGGCATTGTGGACTTATTTGAAGCCTTGTGCTGGTGTGTGATTGGGCAACAAATTAACCTAAACTTTGCACATAAAATCAAAACCAGACTGGTACATAAATATGGTAATAAAATACTTGCAGGTGACCAAGCTTATTATGCTTTCCCTGCTCCACAAGCATTATTAAATGCTACCCCAGAAGAATTGGCACTCATGCAGTTCTCCAGACAAAAAATTAATTATATCCACAATATAGCAACGGTTTTTTGTGCAAATGAGTTAAACAAAAGCAGTTTGTTAACATTGAGCAAAACCGAGCAAATGGACCAAATGCTGGCTATTAAAGGTGTAGGGCCGTGGACTGCAAATTATGTATCGATGAAATCATTACGCAATATGAACTGCATTACCTATGGCGATACTGGTCTAAGTTCTGCCCTGCATAAACACTTCAATACTGCCAAAAAACCTGACGATAATACCATCAATAAAATATTTCGACCATTTGCAGGCTGGGAGTCTTATTTAAACTTTTATTTGTGGAGGAGTTTGGGTTAATAGTTGCCTCACCGAAAAATAAATTAAAATAGACTGGGAAAATAGACTGGGTGTCATGATTTTCGTTATGATTTTCGCTGCGGACTTTCACTCGCTTTCTCTCTTTGAGTTCGCTGGACAGTTAAAAAAGTAATTTAACTCACTATAAATGCATCGGCCCAAAGCAATTGGCAAAAAATTTTAGCGGGCATAATTCTTATACCATCATCGGTTAACCGCTCTTTATCTTCTAGGCAGACTATAATTTTTTGTTTTAGACTTGGTTGATCTTTGGCTAATTCTCGTAATCCTTTGAGGTGGCTATTTTTGATGATTTTACTGGCTTTTGCCTCAATTGCAATATCCATGTCATTAACGATAAAATCGACCTCCAAACCAGAGCTTAAGCGCCAATAACTAAGCTGATAAAAAGATTCTGAATAGTGCGAATGACATTTAAGCTCATGAAACACCCAGTTTTCAAAAGCTTTACCATATAGCTCTGAACCTGGTTCTATTTTGTGGCGTTTAGCTAATAGATTTACAATGCCAATGTCGTTGAAGTAAAATTTCGGGGTTTTACTGATACGTCTTTTGGGTCGTCTGCGATAGGCAGGAAGCCAGCTGCCGAGTAAAGTGTCTAGTAATATTTGAAAATATTCTTTAACAGTATTATTAGCAACACTACAGTCACTAGCAATATTGGTGTAGTTAACCATTTCGCCATCAGTGAGTGCTACAGCATCTAAAAAATTTGCAAATGCAGGCAGGTTTCTAACCAAACCTTCTGCTGCAATTTCTTCTTTTAGATACTCAGAAATATAGGCCATTATATTTCTCCTTGGATTTTGCTTGTCATAATGGCTAGGCAAATATCCATGGTTTAATAGTCGGTTTAAATTAAAATCTTCACCAAGTTCTGTTGAAACAAGACCATAGAGTTCATAGCGTATGGCTCTGCCTCCAAGTAAGTTAGCATAACCTCTTTTTATTTTTCTAGCACTAGAGCCACAGAGCACGAAGTTAATTTGCGTATTTTCTATTAGCCAGTGCACTTCATCAAGTAGTGCAGGAACTTTCTGGAATTCATCGATAATAACAGTTGTATGTTTCTTATTAGCTAATAGCTCTTCTCTAAGGTATTCTGGGTGTTGTATATAACGCCTAAATTCATCAGCTTTTAATAAATCCACCCATAGTGCATCTTTATAGAGTTTTTTTAAGAGTGTAGATTTGCCAGTTTGTCTTGGGCCCCACAAAAAAAAGCTCTCTTGGGTGGGAACAGGAAGATTTAAACGTCTTATATACATAATATATGGTGTTATAAAATAAAGTTAAGTTGCATAATATCATGTAATTATGCATTAGTGTTGAGATATATCTCAACAATACTCAATGAATTCAGATTAAAATGACATTATCTTAAGCCTTCAATAAAATATTTCGACCATTTGCAGGCTGGGAGTCTTATTTAAACTTTTATTTGTGGAGGAGTTTGGGTTAATTCAAGGCCTCTTCAATAAATCTCTCAATATCCTTAGGCTTGGTTTTGGGTGAAAATCTTTTAATTGCTTCTCCATCTCTGCCCAGCAGAAATTTGGTAAAATTCCACTTAATTTGTTTGCCTAGTGTACCGCCTAGTTCATCTTTTAAATAGACGAAGATTGGATGGGCATCCTTACCATTAACATTCACTTTTTCAAACATAGTGAAATCAACACCATAGTTCTTTATACAAAATGCAGCTATTTCATCATTACTTGCTGGATCTTGTGCGGCAAATTGGTTACATGGAAAGCCAAGAATTGTTAAGCCTTTATCTGCATATTGTTCATGTAATTTTTGTAGGCCCTCAAACTGAGAAGTCAGACCACATTTACTGGCAGTGTTTACTATCAAGACTACATTATTTTGGTAATCCTGCATGGATACTGTATCACCAGCGATTGTTGTTGCTTTAAAATCATAAAATTCACTCATATTGTTCACCTTGGAAAGATAGGGATTAATGTGGTCAAAATTATTATTTACAAGTTATGCACATACCTAACCCGCATATTTTATAGGATTCCTATATTTACAGCATATAATTTTGATATTAAAGGGGAATATAGAGATGTTGAAAATATACACTTTGTAACTAAATTCGTTATGCAATTTTCAGAAAAATTTTAGCGGCCATTTTGCCCGATTCACCTGCAAACGTAAGAATAAAGTTATAATATTTTCAATCTAAAACATATACTCAGTAGTAGCAATAATATACAATGTGCGATTATTCAAAATTGGACATGACTTATGAAAAAACTCATTTTATTTTTACCTTTTATATTAGTTCATCTCGTATATGCACAAAACCATGATACTCAGGAGAACCAGGTAATAGTTACAGAGGTTATCAATGGGGCTAATGTTTATGGTGAAAAGTGGTCCTCATCTGCCCATAACAGCACAGATATTGCAACTGCCTTGGCAAAGCATGAGGAGTTAGTGGGTAAAGAGATGATATTTACTGGCAATATTACCAAAGTATGTCAAAACACTGGTTGCTGGATGATATTGGAAACTAATGGCAAGTTTGCTAGAGTGGACTTTAACAGTCATTCGTTTTTTATTCCTAAAGATACTCAGGGAACTGCTGAAGTTTTTGGGGTCCTGCACTCTAAAACCATGAGTGATGAGAAGCGTAAACATCTAGAAGATGAAGGCACGGGCAAACTACCAGAACAAGTGTTTGAAATAACCGCAACTTCAATAAAGATTAGACCTTAGCTTAGTGGATTTTAACTCACTGGGTTTATCGGCCCTTATTTTGAAAGCGGTTAAACAGCAGGGTTATGATACGCCATCACCCATTCAGGCACAGGCAATCCCTGCGGTACTGGCTGGCAAAGATGTAATGGCAGCAGCCCAGACTGGTACTGGTAAAACTGCTGGATTTACTCTACCCATTTTGCAAAATCTAACCAAAGGTACAAGAGCTAAACATAATCAGGCACGGGTACTGGTATTGACTCCAACGCGTGAACTGGCTGCACAGGTACATGCAAGTGTTGAGACTTATGGCAAGCATTTATCCATGCGTTTTGCGGTGGTTTTTGGAGGGGTGAAAATTAACCCGCAAATGATGCGGCTACGCCAGGGTGTTGATGTACTAGTTGCAACCCCCGGGCGATTACTGGATTTATATAATCAAAAAGCAGTGCGATTTGATAGCCTTGAAGTGCTGGTACTTGATGAAGCGGATAGAATGTTGGATATGGGTTTTATCCATGATATTCGTAAAATTATTGCCTTGCTACCCAAAAAGCGTCAAACCCTGATGTTTTCTGCTACATTTTCACAAGATATTCGTAATCTTGCCAAATCATTAGTTCGAAATCCACTGGAAATTTCGGTAAGCCCACGCAATACAACGGTTGAATCGATTAAGCAGAGTGTATACCCTGTAGATAAAAAGAAAAAATCAGCACTGCTTGCTCATTTAATTAAGCAACATAACTGGTCGCAAGTATTGGTATTTACTAAAACCAAACATGGTGCAAACCGGCTGACAAAGTTTCTTGTAGGTAAGGGCATAAGTGCGGTGCCAATTCACGGTAATAAATCTCAAAGTGCCAGAACCAAAGCTCTGGACTCATTCAAAAAGAATAAAGTACAGGTACTGGTAGCAACCGATATTGCCGCTCGTGGTATAGATATAAATTTATTACCACACGTGGTAAATTTTGACTTGCCGCATGTATCAGAAGATTATGTGCATAGAATCGGGCGAACTGGACGAGCTGGTTCTGATGGTGAGGCAATCTCTTTAGTCAGTGCCGATGAAATAAAACTGTTAAAAGACATAGAGCGACTGATTAAAAAAGTTATACCCAGAACCTTAATAGATGGTTTTGAGCCAGCACATGATGTACCTACTTCAAAACTGGATAGCAGACCAATAAAACCAAAAAAACCAAAAAGAAACCGAAATAGGCATGCGAACCAAGCTGGCAAACAGACAACCACAACAGGTAAAAACCTCAGAAAACCAGTAGCTAGCAGTCAAACCTCCAAAAAACGTTCAGCGAACAAGACTGGGGCGGATCCATATTCAAAATTTAGAAAGAACTATAAAAAATAGGCAGGTCTTTTCTCTCTGGGCGTTTACTCCCTTGAGCTTAAGTTCTTTCACTAATACCTGCATCTTGTAATAAATCCTTAAATGCACCAGGATGATGTAAGCATGTACGTATTAATTTATCCATTGCTTTACTTTGAGAAACCTCGTCTCTTTCATATTTTGAAAAGGCATTTTTACCGCCACCAAAAACCAAAGAAGCTTGCTCTTGGGTCAATTTCAACTGCCTGCGGGCTTGCCTAATCTCTTCAGATGTTAACAAACCATCAATGCTTTTCTTATAATCTCTTAGACGTGTATCGTTGTTGGAAACCTGTTCAGAAGAAACAAATTCATGTGCACAATCAGAACATAATGAATACTCAATTAAAAAAGGAATCTCTTTTCCTTTATACTTAACTGTTTCCTGGGCTGACAGCACTTCAATACTCTTTGATAGGCAATTGTTACAAATAGTCATAGTTATTCTCGTTACATTTGTTTCTACAAGTGAAAAGAACCCAAATCAATGCTCAGAAAGTTATTCACTAAACGGAGCTTGATATAAAGCTTATCTTCCACTGCATTCTCGTTATTTTTTTTGGTATAGGAGCATAAATACACATCATCATAACTGAAGTCTTGGTACTGTATAGTTTTACTAAACTCAGACTCAAGTAGTTGCTCAATACAATCAGCCACATCTGCTTTTTCATAACCTAAATTGGCAATATCTCTATACAGTTTAAAACCACGGTATTCAATATTATTGAGCTTTGCGGCTTCCCTAACTTTTTCTAAATCATGATGTGGCATAATCTTTCCATATAACCATTATGGTTGTTTTCTGTTCTTTTTAAATATATTTGTTTAAATTTTTTAACATTTTTGTAAATATTTAATGAATTTATAGGAAATCTCAACGAAAACAGCTTATATAGTGCCTGACCGAGAAAGTAATCGTAGCGAGAAAAAGTTTGGTTTGAGTTAAAATTTTTCATTGTTTGAGGAGAATAGTGAGCTATTTGACGAAAATAATGGAATATTTTAGCCAAATCCAGCTTTTTCGCAGTAGATTATTCTTTCTCGGTCAGGCACTATATAGTGCTTGATTGAGACATTTTGCGTTCAACCAGTTAAGTTATCAGAGGTCCCTTAACAGTTCATTAATCGAGGTTTTAGATCTGGTTTGTACATCAACGGTCTTGACAATTACGGCACAATTCAGGGAGTGTGAGCCATCTTTGGCAGGTAATGTTCCTGGTACTACGACCGAACCAGGGGGGACATAGCCATAGGTAATTTCTTTAGTTGCTCGGTTATAAATTTTGGTGCTTTGAGAGATAAATACACCCATAGATAAAACACTGCCTTTACCAACTCTTACTCCTTCTACCACTTCAGAACGTGCACCGATAAAACAATCATCCTCTATAATAGTCGGTGCTGCCTGTAATGGCTCAAGCACACCGCCGATGCCAACACCACCAGATATATGGACATTTTTACCAATTTGAGCACAACTACCAACAGTAGCCCAAGTATCAATCATAGTTCCTACATCAACATACGCACCAATATTGACATAACTGGGCATAACCACCACATTTTTGCCCAAAAATGCACCGATGCGAATCGTTGCAGGTGGTACAATCCGGACACCAAGATTTTGAAAGTCCATTTCCGTGGCATCAAAAAAACGACACGGCACTTTGTCATAGTAATTATGGGTGGAGTTTTGCATAAGGTAACTATCATGAATACTAAAATATAGTAGCACTGCTTTTTTTAGCCATTCATTAACCTGCCATTGTCCACTTGCCAGTGGCTCAGCCACCCTAAGCTGCCCTGTTTCCAGTGCGGTTATTGCATGAGATATGGACTCTTCATATTTTGCACTTAACTCAAATTTATCTAGGCTGGACTTATCTAACCAGGCTTGCTCAATGGTATGCTGTAGTTCTGTCATAATATTTTCAATAGTTTATCTTTTAATGTTTGTAACTGCTTAGTATTTAATGGTTGTTGCTTAATACTTAACCAATAAGTAAATTCTGCTCTGGCACCAACGGTGACTAGTTTAGCTGCATTAATTGAAATATCCAAGGATAATAACATTTTGGCTACCAAGGGTAGCAAACCATGTTGGTTACGGCAGATTACTTCAATCAGGCTACTGTTTTGATTGTTGGATTTTAATATTTTTATGTTAGGCAGGATTGTGAAAACCTTTTCACGTTGTGAGGTGAATTTCTCTATACTGATATTATAAAATTTTTCTTGTTTTAGTGCGGTGGTTAATTCTTGACAGATTAGCTCATTATTGTGATGGGAGTCATTACTTAGACAATGGACTGTATTTAGGGCAAAGTTGTTTTTGGTGATGTTAATACGGGCATCAACCACGGTAAAATTATATTTTTCAAATATGGAGACCATAATATAAAATAGTCCCTTAAAGTCATGACAATGAATTAAAAATTCTACACTGTTGCCAGTACTGGAAAGATTGGTCACCAGCGGAGGCGTTGTTGTGGCTATAAGACCATGTATTTTCAATAATTTATTATGACTAAGACGTGAATATAAACCTTGAGGGAAGCTATCAATTTGTTTGCTCACCAAGTCTTTGGGAATATTAAGGTTTAATAGCTGTATAGTCAGTGACTGTTTGATACTCGCAAGTGAACGATCTTGATAGTTGGCAGTTAAGTATTGTTTGGTCTTACCATATAACTCATATAGTAGGCTTTGTTTAAAACTATTCCACAATTTTGGATCGGTGGCAGAAATATCTGCAATAGTAAGCAAATACAAGGTACGAAGTTTTAATAATGAGCCGACAGTGTTTGCAAAGTTTTTAATCACAGCGGCATCGCCAAGGTCCCGTTTTTGTGCAGTTTCACTCATGATCAAATGATATTTTACCAACCACACTATCAGGTCACTATCAGCATGATTGATATTATGCTGCTGACAAAAGTCCCAAGCATCAACGGCACCTAAATCAGCATGGTGCCCTTCACGACCCTTAGCAATATCATGAAATAGGGCAGCAATATAAAGTAGATATGGCTTGGGGATGTGTTTGAATAATTGCTGGTCTTTTTTTACACTAGTCTTGCTGTGCCGTAGCCGACAAAGATTACGAACGGTAAATAAGCTATGTTGATCAACAGTATAAATATGAAATAAATCAAACTGCATACGTCCAACAATTTTGCCAAATACAGGTAGGTATCGTGCCAGTATTCCCAGCCGATTTATCTCGTTGAGTACAGTTGCGACTTTATTGTCCTGCTGTAGAATTTTTATAAACTGTTTTTTAACCTTGGGATTATTTCTAAACTCAGTATTAATCTGGTTAATATTATGTCGCATAGCTCTGACTGTATCGGCTCTTATTCCTTGGATTTCTGGATGTTTTTGGGTAAGCAAAAACAACTCAAACCAGACTGTTGGTTTGGACTGGAACAAGGAGACATCCCTAATCTCAAGAAAATCATTAACGATGTGAAAATGATTATTTAGTTGCCGGATTAAATTTGGATGGTTTTCTTTTAATATATTTTCATCAAACAGCTGTAACAGTCGAGCATTCAAGCGCTCCAGACGCATAGCATTGCGGTAAAATATTTGCATAAACTGCTCAACTGCCAGATTTTTTAAACCATCATCATGAAAGCCAAATATTTTTGCTAGTTTTAATTGATAGTCAAATAAAATTCGGTCTTCCTTACGTTTTGCAATAATATGTAGGGCAAAACGTATCTTCCAAAGAAAATGCTGACCTTTTTTTAAGCGAATATATTCATGTTCAGTTAAAAATTCTGCATCGACCAGTTCATGTAAGGAGTTGACCTGAAAAAATCTTTGTACCACCCATGAGACCATTTGTATGTCCCGCAATCCGCCTGGTCCTTCTTTAATGTTTGGCTCAACATTGTAGGTAGTGTCGCTGAATTTTTTATGACGTACTTTTTGCTCTTGCCATTTGGCTAAAAAAAAGTCTTCACTTTTCCAGATATTTTTTGTAGAAGTTAGTTTTCGCATTTGTTTAAATGCCTTGAAATTTCCTAAGATAAATCGAGCTTCCATCAAATTTGTTGCTACAGTTACATTGTCTCTGGCCTGTACAAAACATTCTTGCACTGTGCGAACGCTGGAACCTACATCTAAACCAATATCCCACAAAGCCTGAATAAATTGACTAATTTGTACATCATATTTTTTGGACTTTTTTGCCCTGATAATTAATAAATCAACATCTGAATAAGGGTGCAAATCACCTCGGCCAAAGCCACCGACTGCTACCAGTGCTAATTTATCGTTGTTAATTAGCAGTTTCCACAACTGTATAATTACCTGCTCAACATACCAGCCACGGATACGAACCAAGCTGGCAACTTCAGCTTGTGCATGAAAATCATCAGCTAGTTTAGTATCGGCCCGTTTTAGTAAATATTTATAAAACGGTATATATTCCCGAGGTGGTTTGTGTAGCCCCAGCACATCCAAATAACTATCTGCATATATTGGCGGTGCTAGCGTAGACATTAGTAGTCAAATTTATATTTATCCGATACGGTTAATACCTCACAGCCAGTATCGGTGACCACCAGTGTATGTTCCCATTGTGCGGATAAGCTCTTATCTCTGGTAATGACTGTCCAGTTATCATTTAGTAATTTCACATGACGCTTGCCAATATTAATCATTGGCTCAATGGTAAAAGTCATGCCTTTTTTTAATTGTATGCCTGTCCCTTTGGTACCGTAATGTAAAACTTGTGGAGGCTCATGAAAGACTTTGCCAATACCATGGCCGCAGTACTCTTGCACCACAGAAAAACGATGTTTTTTTGCATGCTCTGCAATGGCATAACCAATGTCTCCTAAATATACGCCTGCTGCCACCTTAGCAATACCAATTG
>UOEW01000288.1_pt1 | contig 24472 bp, 17 predicted proteins | sample 1988701 | NCBI WGS metagenome assembly UOEW01 (sample SAMEA4712195, study PRJEB27164) | hydrothermal vent metagenome | biome: marine basaltic hydrothermal vent biome; feature: marine hydrothermal vent; material: mineral | place: Pacific Ocean | collected 2011-06-14/2011-07-23 | depth 1719 m | reverse complement strand
CAGCTTTTGATTGAGCTTCATTGTTAAGAAACTTTTGACACATTGGCTCAGGCTTGCACAATGATGACCAATACACCAAGACTTGTTTGTCATCCCATGTTTTTGTTGAATTTATCTTCAAAACCAAATGGTAGTGATTGCTCATTATGGCATAAGCACAAACATCGATATTAAAAATCAAAGCTAAGAATTTTATCCTCTCTACAATCGGTTTTCGGCGGTGTTCGTAACAGTTGCCAGAATACTCGTCCTTGCCACACAAAAAGGCTCTACGAACGCATCGAGCCATGATGTGATAATAAGGTGTATCTTCTGTTGAGATTAGGTATTTTCGAGCTAAAGTCATGTTTTTCTCCTTTAAAGCTCTATTTTATAAAAATATCCGTCAAAAAGAAGTGGCAAAATTCCTAAATGTTTGTAGGAATTTTGCTATTGGGGTGTGTGTCCAATATATAGATATATAATTGGGGTGTGTGTCCAATATATACCAGTATACTGGGGTGTGTGTCCAATATATATTCCAATATATATTTCCAATATATATTATTCCACTAAGTTAATAAGTAGTTTTTAGAGGTGGTTGTTAATCCAGCATGGCTCGTAAAGCTGCCAGATGAGCTTTTTTGGTTGCTGTTTGTTTTTCTTTTGATTCTTTAGTCACGGTGCCATAGCCACTGATATATTTTTGTGGTAATTCATCTAAAAAACGACTTGGACCTGTTTGATTGTCATCGTCCTGATAAAACTTACTCTTGCGTTTTTTTACATAACTAAGAGATAGGTTGTGCATGGCTCGGGTCATGCCTACATACATCAACCGACGTTCTTCCTCTATTGTATCTTCTTCTATGGAATTTCGGTGTGGCAGGATGCCTTCTTCTACGCCTATTAGAAATACATTGGCAAACTCCAGTCCTTTGGCTGCGTGTATTGTCATCATCTGTACCGCATCGTCTGTATTGTTGTCATCTTTATTGGTTTGTAGGGTAATTTGGGCAGTTGCATCAATTAAATTTATGTCTTTTTCCTGGCTAAATGCCCGTATCCATTTCTGAAAATCATAAATCAGCTTAGTGCGATTGAATTTGCTGGCTTTATCTTTGCTGGTTTGGGTTATCCACTGAATATAGTCAATTTCGGCTACCAGCTCATCGACTATAATATCGGCATTGATATTTGCCAGTACTTTATGTTGTAGTTTTTTAATACTGTGATAAAACTGCTTGAGCTTTTGAGCTGTTCTAGTCGGGAGTGTCGATACAATATCACTGTTTCCGGAGGCTTTAAAATAGCTCATGCGGTTAGCTTCAGCACTTTGGGCTAATTTTGCCAATGATGATGAGCCGATTCCACGTCGTGGTACATTGACAATACGTAAAAATGCCGAGTTATCTCTGGGGTTACACAGCAGACGGATATATGCCATCAAATCTTTTATTTCGGCAAAATCAAAAAATGAACGTCCGCCACTTATAACATAAGGAATATTATTGCTGCGAAATACCTGTTCTACCAGCTTAGCCTGATGGTTTGATCTATATAATACCGCATAGTCTGCAAAGCGGGTTTTCATCAGAATTTTTTGGTAGTCTATTTCAGCACTTAGTTGTAATGCCTCTTGTTCTGGAGAATTAAAGTCTCTAATCTTGATTAAGCTGCCAGCACCTAAATCGCTCCATAGTTTTTTTTCAAACTCATGTGGATTGTGTTTTATTACGTCATAGGCAGCACTTAAAATAATTTGGGTAGAGCGATAGTTTTGTTCGAGTTTAATTATTTTTAAATTAGCAAAGTCCTGTTGTAATATGGATAGATTTTCTGCTTGTGCCCCACGCCAGCCATAAATTGACTGATCATCATCACCTACGCAAATTATATTTTTATGTTTATTAACCAGTTGTTGCAATAAACGGTATTGACTGCCGTTAGTATCTTGGTACTCATCCACTAATACATATTGCATTTTATCTTGCCAGCGGTTTCGCACTTCTGCATTGGTTTCTAGCAGATGTAATGTTTGTAAGATTAAATCATCAAAATCCAGTGCATTAAAATCTATCAGACGTTGTTGATATTGAGTATAAACCTCTTTGCCAAGCATAAACTGCGTATCTAGGTTAGTTGGTATTAACCCTTGATTTTTCCAGGCAGATATTTGCCACTGAATTTGATTAACCTGTTCCCGATTACTGCCTTGAGGCAAAAGACCTTTAATAATACCGTGTACCTCAGAACTATCAAATATACTAAAGCCAAACCGATAGGGTGTATGCTGAATTTCTTCCCGAATAATACGCATGCCCAGAGCATGAAAGGTAGATATATTTAAGCGTTCACCTTCAGGCAAGCTAATCATTTTGTTAGCACGTACAGCCATTTCTTTGGCAGCTTTATTGGTAAAGGTAATGGCGAAAATAGCATGATGGCTAATCTGTTTATTGCCAATAAGATAGGCTATTTTTTCAGTTATAACTCTGGTTTTACCACAGCCAGCACCAGCTAGCACCAATAATGGGCCATCACAATAGGTCACGGCTGATTGTTGTTGTGGATTTAACACGTATCTATAGCGGAAGTTGGATTATTCGTCATTGCCAACCTCATAAATCACGGTTTCAATTTCTACCAGTTTAATTTTGCTGTTAGGGCAAATACCATTATCCTTGCTGGCAACATAGCTCTGTGAGTCTGGCAAATAGATTCCCAGTGTTTTTTTACCAAGTTGTTGAAAACTTTTATCTACACAGGTATAGTTTCTGGTGGTTAAAATCGCCGCAATTTTATCCTTGCTGCTATTTTTAACCTGCCATTGAACTGACCATGCGTTATTGTCTCGTTGTTGTTGGAAGCTAATAACAACATCGTCTCGGTTTTGGGTGGTAATTAAACGACTCCAGTTTGCTGAGTTGGCACATGTAGCAAGCAGGAGCAGGATAGTTAGGATAGTTAGATATGGTATTTTAGGCATGGTTAAACCTATCACGTTTAAAAATATTTTTATCATGGGTATTTTCGCCAAAAAACTCTGCCTCAAGGCGACCAGAGTAAACTGCTTGGGCAATTATACCTGGTGTATAAGCATCGCCGATTAAGGAGAAATGTTTAAATGGATGTTGGCTCTCGTTATGGTTCTCGATATTAGTAAATAACGAGTCATTTGGATATCTTTCGGTAACCAGCACTAGTGTTTTACAGGGTGTAATGATTTTCTTACGAGTGTAAACACATTGCCCAAGTAGCTGTCCTTTCTTAATTGCAAGTAGGCTTTGGTTAAGTGCTAAAGTTATATTTGCATTCATTAATTGAGCTTGAATACGTTGTTGCTCCAGAGTATTTTCAGTCCAGTCAGAAACTTTGGTAGCGGGACTCATATATGTGACTGTGCAGCCTATAGTTAAACATTTTTGTGCCAGCACTCCTGCCATATAATAATTATCAGTATCATAAATTACTACATTTTTTTCTGGCATAACACCAGCCATCAAATCATCAGGAGTTAAAATGTTAACAGAGTTGTCGGTGGTTAATATTGCTCTGGTATCGCGTCCTTGACCATTGTTTTTCCAGTACGCTCCTGTTGCTATAATGATATTTTGAAACCCAAACTGGTCTAAATTGACAGGTGTAACCTCACTTTCATAATAAATTTCTACATTTGGCATCAACTTCAAGGCGTGTAGGCGATAATCTATGACACGTTGCCATTCCGCCAAACCTGGCAATTGTGATTCCAACAATACTCTGCCACCTGCTACAGATTTTTTTTCGGCAATCACAATTTGATAGCCACGATTGGCAAGGGCATGGGCACACTCCAAACCAGCAGGACCTGCCCCAACAATTAATATTGAATCATCTGCGTGCTTATCTTTAATTTTTTCAGGATGCCAGTTTCTACGCCACTCCTCACCCATAGTTGGATTTTGGGTACAACGGATTGGTGCTGCATAATTATCACTGGCGACACAAATATTACAGCCGATACATTCTCGAATGGTTTCTGGTTTACCAGTTTTGATTTTATTAGGTAAAAATGGATCGGCAATTGATGGACGTGCTGCTCCAATTAAATCTAAAACACCACGTTTTATTTGGGACACCATGGTATCAGGTGAGGTAAAACGTCCTACACCGACTACTGGTTTGCTAGTTAAAGATTTGACATGTTTGGTGTATTGTTCCTGAAAACCTTCTTTGGCAAAACGTGAAGTTTGTGAATCATTGTCCCAGCCTGAGATATTGACATCCCATAAATCAGGAATTTCTGCCAACATTGCTATTATATCACTACCTTCACCATCTGCCTGTATGCCATTGTTGCCAAGTAGTTCATCGACCGCTATTCGCAAGGCAATGGCACAAGTATCTCCTACGGCTTCTTTGCTATCAATCAGTACTTCTTTTAATAGCCGCACTCGATTTTTCAGGCTGCCACCATATTCATCAGATCTGTCATTATATCGTCTGGACAAAAAGTGCATCAAAACCGATAAACCATGCCCTGCATAAGTATAAACAATATCAAATCCAGCTTTTTTTGCACGAATTGCCGCATCAACATACCACTTGCGTAATTGTTTGATGTCCTTTTTGTTCATGGCACGAGCTTGCATGGGATAACCGCCTAGTACACTCGCATGGGTTGGGGCTAATGTTGGCAATCGAGAATAATGGTTTTTACCTGCAAGTCCCTGATAAACCAGCTCAATTCCTGCAAGTGAGCCGTGCTCATGTACCGCATCTGTCATCAACTGTAATGCCGGAATATCTGAATCATCCCATAACCGTCCCTGATTGTATGGAGTTATATCTGAACTTGGATGGATTTCAACCTCTTCGGTACAGACCACGCCCCAGCCACCTTCAGCTTTTATACCTCGCATTTTTGCTAAAGAACGCGGAAAACGATGTCCCATACCATTGCAATGTGGTACTTGATAAAACCGATTGGGTGCAGTAACTGGCCCTATTTTTACCTTTTCAAAGAGAATATCGTAACGAGTAGAGTTTGACATGTTTCTAACCTGGCAATCGGGTATCAGGAATAAATTCTGATGCGTCTCTGGTTGCCATTTCCTCATATACTGCCCATTTTTGGTTAACTACAATCTGTGCCATTTTGATTAAATGTTTTGCTTCCTCTGGATTGGTTTTAGTTAAGCTGAGATAACGGTTTTCTTTGTAGGCATAATCTTTTAAACTAATTTGGGGACGCAGAGAGTCTAGCATAAAGGGGTTTTTCTGTGCTGAACGCAGTTCTGGATTGTAGCGATACAGTGGCCAATAACCTGATTTGACTGCTCTTTGTTGTTGTATCAAGCCGTCTTCCATGGCGATTCCGTGTTCAATACAGGTGCTGTAGGCAATAATCAGGCTGGGGCCATCATAGGCCTCGGCCTCTCTAAATGCCTGTAAAGTCTGTTGTGGACTGGCACCGATGGCAATGCGAGCAACATAGACATTGCCGTAAGCAATTGCCTGTAATGCCAAATCTTTTTGTGGAACTACCTTACCACCTGCAGCAAATTTGGCAACCGCACCAATTGGTGTTGCCTTGGATGCCTGTCCTCCCGTGTTGGAGTAGACTTCGGTATCCATTACCAAAATATTAACATCTCGCCCTGCTGCCAGCACATGGTCAACGCCACCATAGCCGATATCAAATGCCCAGCCATCACCGCCGACAATCCAGATGGAGCGTCTGACCATGTGGTCTAGTATTGATAATAACTCATGGGCATTATCCGTGTCTAATTGTTGTAATTTGGCTTTGATTTTTGCTATTCTTACCCGTTGCTTGCGAATATCAGATTCCTGTGCCTGAGGTGCATTTAGCACCTGTGCTACTAGCTCACTATCCAGTTGTTGCGAGTTGAAATCCTGTAACAGCTGTTTTGCCAGTGCCAGATGTTTATCGGCGGTTAATCTATAGCCAAAACCAAATTCGGCATTGTCTTCAAATAAAGAATTTGACCAAGCAGGCCCTCGTCCTTCGGCATTTTTTGCCCAAGGAGTAGTAGGCAAATTGCCGCCAAAAATTGATGAGCATCCTGTGGCATTGGCTACCAATAGTCGGTCGCCAAATAATTGGGTAATCAATTTCAGGTAGGGTGTTTCTCCACAGCCAGAACAGGCACCAGAAAATTCAAATAAAGGCTCAAGAAATTGCACTCCACGAACATTAGAAAAATCAACTCGGTCTCGTCTCTGGTAGGGAATTTTGTCATAATAACGTAAATTAACTTTTTCTGCCTCAAGATATTCAAGTTTTTCCTGCATATTGATGGCAAGATGATGTTTATTGTTTGGATCGTGGGCAGGACAGGCTTTGACACATAATTGGCATCCAGTACAGTCCTCGGGATAAACCTGTAGTGTATAGCGAACATCCGGGAACCCTCGTGACGTTACATGTGCTGATTTAAAAGTATCTGGTGCATCGGCTAGTTCTTCAATATTATAAAATTTAGCCCTAATAGCTGCGTGTGGACATACAATTGAGCAATTGCCACACTGGATACATAAATCTGGCTCCCAAATCGGAATTTCATGGGCTATATCTCGTTTTTCCCATTGACTGGTACCAGTTGGATAAGTGCCATCATCGGGTAAGATACTAACAGGAAGTGCATCACCTCGGCCATGAAACATTTCTGCGGTTACTTTACGTACAAATTTTGGAGCTTTTTTAAAGTTTCCATAAGGGTTTATATTGTTGTTTCTAGTTACAGTTTTTGGTACATTAACCCGATACAGGTGGGCAATCGCCTGATCAATTGCGGCAAAATTTCGACGCACAATGTCTTCACCTTTTTTAGCATAACTTTTCTTTGCTGCCTGTTTGATTTTTTTTATCGCCTGTTCTTTAGGCATGACCCCAGATAAGGCAAAAAAACAGGTTTGCATAACGGTATTAATTCGCCTGCCCATGCCCACTGAACGAGCAACTTTAGCAGCATCTATAACATAAAATCTAATATTTTTGTCGATTATTTGCTGTTGAACATTAATGGGTAAATGTTGCCAGACTTCAGTTTTGTCATAAGGGCTATTTAATAGAAATATAGCAGTAGATGATGCTCGACCTAGCATGTCAACATGATTAATAAAGCTAAACTGATGACATGCAATAAAGTTGGCTGATTCAATTAAGTATGCCGCCTTTATCGGTTTTGGACCAAATCGTAGGTGTGAAATGGTCTGTGATCCCGCTTTTTTGGAGTCATAGACAAAATACCCCTGAGCATAATAACCCTGTGTAGCACCAATAATTTTAATGCTGTTTTTATTGGCACCAACGGTACCATCAGAGCCAAGTCCAAAAAACATGGCACGTATCACTGAATCAGGTTCAATATTAACTTTTTCTGTAACCTCAAGGCTGGAAAAGGATACATCATCATCTATACCAATAGTGAAACTGTTTTTTGGCTTATCTTGTTTAAGTTCGGCAAAAATACGGGCAACCATAGATGGAGTGAACTCTTTGCTACTAAGTCCATAGCGACCACCAACTACCTTGGGCATGGTGCTTAAAGCACCATTGGTAAACGCCTGGTTTAGCTCGGTTGTAATATCTTTATACAGCGGTTCGCCACTACTGCCTGGCTCTTTAGTTCTATCCAGTACTGCAATTTTTTCAACTGTTGCTGGTAGGGCAGCAAGAAAATGTTTGCCACTAAAGGGTCGGTACAAGCGAACTCTTAGCACTCCAATATTATCACCAGCTCGATTAAGATGATTGGCAGTGGTGATGGCGGTTTCTGAACCTGAACCCATAATAATCATCACTCGTTTGGCATTTTGGCTACCATAGTATTCAAATAGCTGGTATTTTCTGCCTGTAAGCTTAGCGAATTGCTCAAGAGTTTTTTCTACCTCTATTATGGTTTTGGTATAATATGGGCTGGCTGATTCCCGTGATTGAAAATAAGTATCAGGGTTTTGTGCTGTACCCCGCATAAATGGTTTATCGGGGCTTAATGCCCTTGCCCGATGAGCAAAGACTAGCTGGTTGTCAATCATGGCTTTAATCTCAGCATCACTAAGTAAGGTTATCTTGCTTATTTCGTGAGAGGTTCTAAAGCCATCAAAGAAATGAATAAAAGGGATTCGAGTTTTTAAAGTTGCAGCCTGAGCAACCAGTGCCATGTCATGACATTCCTGTACTGAGGATGATGCTAGTAAGGCAAACCCTGTCATACGTACAGCCATAACATCCTGATGGTCACCAAAAATTGACAAGCCTTGGGTAGATAATGCCCGTGCAGCTACATGAAAAACAGTTGGGGTTAGTTCTCCAGCAATTTTATACATATTAGGAATCATCAACAGCAACCCTTGCGATGCAGTGAAAGTTGTAGTTAATGCCCCTGTTTGTAAAGCTCCATGGATACTCCCTGCTGCTCCTGCCTCACTTTGCATTTCAGCAATAAGGGGAATATTGTTCCAAATATTTTCTATTTTTTCATTTGCCCACTCATCAGCCAGTTCTGCCATGGTTGATGATGGTGTAATTGGATAAATGGCACAAACTTCATTGGTTCTATAGGCAATGTAAGCTGCCGCTTCACCGCCGTCAATAGTTGTTTCGGTTTTATTATTTTTCATAGCTAATGCTCATTACTACCATTATCAACCATATGAATGGCTGCGGTTGGACATTGCAAAGTACAGGCACTGCAACCAGTGCATTTGGCATAATCTACTTGATAAAACTTACCTTTTCCAAGTTTAATAATCGCATCTTCAGGACAGGCACCGTAGCAACCATCACATTCAAAACAGTTGCCACAGCTATAGCAGCGACTGGCTTCATAAGTGACCTCGTCCTGAGTTAAGCTACCTAATACTTCATCAAATGATTTGGTTCTTTCATCCAGTGGCATCGCAGGTTGTGCTGAAACCTGAGCATCGGTATGATACCAAAGATGCAATGATTCAAACTTAACCACGGGTGTCTTATCTGCTGGTTGGTAAACTTCATCGGATAAAAATGCATGAATATATCGGGCAGCTTTTTTGCCATGTCCTGTTGCAATCGTCACAGTTCTGTCACTAGGAACCATATCACCACCTGCAAAAATACCAGGGGCAGATGTCATCATTTGTTGATTGACCACCACTGTGCCGTCTTTTTCGAATTGTATTTCAGGAAAGCTGCTTAAGAGTTGTGAGTCAATATTTTGCCCCAAGGCTAAAATCAGGGTATCGGCTGCCAAAGTTTCAAACTCTCCTGTTGGCACAGGACGACCATTTTTATCCAGAGCCATTTTTTCTACTCTTATCTGATCTACATCAATTTCTTTAATAGTACGTAGCCAGTTAATTTTGACTCCTTCTTCCATGGCTTCTTCTGCTTCAAATTTCAGTGCTGGCATGTTGTCCATATCCCGCCGATAAATAATCATGGTTTCCTCTGCACCCAGGCGCTTGGCAGTACGTGCTGCATCCATGGCAGTATTGCCACCACCGTAAATTGCCACCCTGCGACCTAGCTTTAGGTCTTTGCCTTCACCGACATCACGCAAATAGCTCACCGCATCCATAATGCGACCAGCCTCACGTGCTGGTATATTTATTTTTTTACTAACATGTGCACCAACGGCAACAAAAACTGCAGCAAAATTCCCAGCTTTTTTTTCCTTGCACAGGTTCTCTACTTTATGGTTTAGGGTGAATTTCACCCCCATATCTTCAATAAGTTTAATTTCACTGGCTAAAATATCACGAGGTAAACGATAGGCAGGAATACCAAAGTGCAACATACCACCAGCAATGGGTCCTGCATCACGAACCTCAACATCATGACCCATGCGGCATAAATGAAAAGCGGCTGAAATGCCACTGGGTCCAGCACCAACAACCAGTATTTTTTTGCCTGATTTGCGAGCATTTACCTGCGGAGTCCAGCCATGTTTGATTGCCATATCACCAAGGTGACGTTCGACTTGATGAATGCTAACAGCATTATCAACAAATTTACGGTTGCATCCAGTTTCACAGGGATGATAGCAAACCCGACCATGTATCGCTGGCATTGGATTATCTGCTATTAATAACTGCCATGCCTGTTCAAATTGCTGATTATGCACCTTGTCTAGCCAACCTTGAATGTTTTCACCCGCTGGACATTGTTGATTACATGGTGGTAAATAGTTTGCAAACACGGGTTGTTTAAGGGGCACTGGTCCTGTTCCATCACTTTTTTTCAGGTCAGGAGGAGTGGTTAAGTCTCGTTGCTTAATTGGTGATTCTGGTATGTTCATTGTTTACAACTTTCTCCAGTACTTAGGACATTGTATAAAGCATAGCACCCTTAATGCCTTGAAGCTAGGAGCTTGTCCGAGAATAGAAAATCTATTACAGAAAAGCTGGATTTGTGCCATTTCCCGCTTTTTCTCGTCAGATAGAGCGACTATTCTTCTCAAAAAAGCGCAAAATCGCCCTAAACCCAACTCCTTCATCACGATTCCTATTCTCGGACAAGCTCCTAGGAGCTTGTCCGAGAATAAAAACCTGCTGCGAAAAAGCCGGATTTGGACAGCTTTTCACCTGATTTTCGTCAAATAGAGCGACTATTCTCCTCAAATCATGCAAAAAGCTGCCTCAAACCAGCTGTTTCTCGCTACGATTTCTATTCTCGGACAAGCTCCTAGAACTTTAGAACGTTACATGTTTTGTAATTTTTGCAATTGTCCTTGTAGCTCCGCTAATTTATGTTGATTGGCGGTCAAGGTATCATGTTGTTTTTTGACTACAGCTTCTGGGGCTGAGTTTACAAATTTTTCATTAGCTAATTTACCTGAACTTCTGGTGATTTCTTTATTGGCAGTTGCCATTAGTTTTTGCACTCTGGTGATTTCAGCCTCTATATCAATTAAACCAGCTAGTGGAATATTTATTTTCATTTCAGCAACTAAAGCGACAGCTGATTCAGGGGCTGGTTCATTCGTGCTTAGTATGGTAATAGCATCTAGTTGTGCCATAGTTTTAAGCAGGTTTTCATTGTTGCTGAGAATTGCTAAATCCGTATCTGTGGCATTTTCCAAGAGAATTGACAGGCTCTTGCGTGGTGAGATATTCATTTCGCCACGAATTTGTCGGATAGCCAGTACCACTGATTGTAACCACTGCATTTCTTGGATTGCCGTGGCATTGAGCAGACTTGTATTGGGCTCAGGAAACTCTGCAATCATAATGCTATTGGTTGGCAGCTGTAATTTAATTTTCAATTCTTGCCAAATTTCTTCGGTGATAAAGGGCATAATTGGGTGCAACAGTCGCAGGGCATTGTCCAATACATGTAATAATGTATGTTGGACATTATATCTAGTATTTATATCCTGTTTTAGTAGTGGCTTGGCAAGTTCTACAAACCAGTCACAGTATTCGTTCCAGATAAAATCATATATACATTGGGAGGCTAAGTCCAGACGAAAATTATCCAAGTGTCTGCGAAAGTTTTCAGTATAACTTTGCAGTTGTGACAATATCCATAACTCTGCGGTTGAACTTGGTTGCCATTGTTGGTGGTTGAGTTTGAAATCTTCGGTATTCATTAGTACAAAGCGTGAAGCATTGAAAATTTTATTGGCAAAGTTGCGGTAGCTTTCCAGACGTTGCATATCAAATCGCAGGTGCCTGCCATTGGTTGCAAGAGCAGCAAAGGTAAACCTTAGAGCATCACAACCATGTGGTTTGATTCCTACTGGAAATTCTTTACGCGTGGTCTTTGCAATTTTTGATGCCATTTTAGGTTGCATTAAACCTGTTGTACGTTTTTTAATCAAACTGTCTAAATCGATGCCGTCAATAATATCTAGTGGATCTAGAACATTACCTACTGATTTTGACATTTTTTTGCCCTGTCCATCGGTAATCAGCCCGTGCATGTAAACTGTTTCAAAGGGTTTCATGTTCATGAACTTCATACCCATCATTATCATGCGAGCTACCCAGAAAAAAATAATATCAAAACCAGTAACCAAAACCTGAGTTGGATAAAACTCTTTTAATCTTTGTGTATCTTCAGGCCAACCTAGGGTAGAAAAAGGCCATAAAGCCGATGAAAACCAAGTGTCAAACACATCTTCATCTTGTTTTAAGACTACACTATTATCAAGATTATATTTTTTACGAACAGCTACCTCATCTTGGGCAACATATATCTTGCCCTCTTGGTCGTACCAAGCAGGTACACGGTGCCCCCACCATAATTGGCGTGAAATACACCAGTCTTCAATATTTTCCATCCATTGGTAATAGGTTTTTGACCAGTTGTCTGGGACAAATTTAATTTCACCACGCTTAACTACAGCTAATGCATTTTTGGCGATTGATGCAACTTTAACATACCATTGATCAGTAAGATAGGGCTCGATAATTGTATTGGAACGATCACCACGAGGAACCATTAACCTGTGTGGCACAATCTTTTCAAGTAGACCGAGTTGTTTAAAATCAGCAACAATTTGTTGGCGTGCATCAAACCTATCCATACCACGGTATGCCGCAGGCATGTCATCATTTATGCTAGCAGTGTCGGTAAAAATATTAATTATATCTAACTCATGGCGTTTGCCCATTTCGGCATCATTGAAATCATGGGCAGGTGTAATCTTGACACAACCTGTACCTAACTCCATATCCACATAATCATCAGCAATTACCCTGATGCTGCGACCAGTAAGAGGCAGTTCGATTTCTTGCCCAATTAAGTCTTGATAGCGTTCATCATTCGGGTGAACAGCAACCGCAGAGTCACCCAACATGGTTTCAGGACGGGTGGTTGCAACAATAACGTGACCCTTGCCATCTTTGCGGGGATAACGAAGATGCCACATAAATCCATCTTCTTCCATCGACTCAACTTCTATATCAGAAAGTGCGGTTTGTAGAACTGGATCCCAGTTAACCAAGCGTTTGCCACGATAAATTAGACCATCTTCGTATAATGAGATAAATTCTTGCTGAACTGCTGTTGATAAACCTTCATCCAGTGTGAAACGTTCATTTTCCCAGTCAACGGATGCACCTAATCGGCGGATTTGATTTTGGATTGTACCGCTTGATTGTTCTTTCCATGCCCACACTTTTTCTAAAAATTTTTCACGACCCATATCAGTACGCTTTATGCCTTCAGCCAATAGTTGTTTTTCCACAACCATTTGGGTGGCAATACCAGCGTGATCGGTACCACATTGCCATAAAGTTTTTTTGCCACACATGCGATTGTAGCGGATCAGGACATCCATAATGGTATCCTGAAAGGCATGACCCATGTGTAGTGAGCCAGTAACATTTGGTGGCGGTAACATTATGCAAAAGGTTTCATTGGCTCTTTTGCCGTTATCACTAGGGGAGAAGTAACCTGCATCTTCCCATTTTTTATACCAGCTACTTTCTATCTGTTGAGGATTGTACTTTTCTATCATTTGTTGCTTTCGTTGATTAAATACTGTGCCAACATCGCCACAGGTCTGCCAGTTGCTCCTTCTTTTGCATTGCTCCAGGCACTACCTGCTATGTCAACATGTGCCCAGTTTGCCCCTTTGGTGAAGCGACTTAAAAAACAACCAGCGGTAATCGCTCCAGCTATTGGTCCTCCAGCATTACGCATATCAGCATAGTGAGAATCCATTTGTTTCTGATACTCATCCCACAAAGGCATTTGCCAAACAATATCATAAATTTCTGTACCTGCATTGATGATATCTTGTGGTAATTGAGTTTGCTTGCTCATTACCGCTGATGCCACATGCCCTAATGCAACCACACAAGAACCAGTTAAGGTCGCTACGTCGATTAACACCTGGGGTTTGTACTCTTGAGCATAGGTTAAGGCATCACATAAAATCATGCGACCCTCTGCATCTGTATTTATAACCTCGATGGTTTTACCACTATAGCTGGTTACCACATCCCCTGGTCGATAAGCATCACCATCTGGCATATTCTCAACCGCTGGTACTATGCAGATTAAATTAATTGCTAATTGCATTTCAGCAACTGCAACAAATGTACCAATAACTGCTGCTGCTCCGCACATGTCATACTTCATTTCATCCATATTAGCACTTGGTTTTAAGGAAATGCCACCTGTATCGAAAGTTATGCCTTTACCTACAAGTATGTGTGGTTGCTGGTTTTTGTTGGCACCCTTATATTTAAGCACTATCATTTTTGGCTTATTACGTGAGCCACGAGCCACGGCAAGCAACGAGCCCATCTTTAAGGCCTTCATCTGTTTGTAATTCAATATAGTGACTGAGCAGTTTTCATACTGTTTGCTAATATTTTTGGCAATATCCGCAAGGTATTTTGGATTACAGATATTGGCTGGTAGATTACCTAGTTCACGAGTAGTTTTAATCCCTTCGGCAATTGCTGCTGCCTGTTGTATATTTTGTCGATTTTTAGAGTAAACATCCATTGAATCAAGGCTGTGCTTGTTATCTTGTTTGAAAACTTTGGTAGTATTGTATCTATAGACAGCATGACTGGCAGCCAGACAAATTATTTTATCTGCCATGGCACTGTCGATATTATGAAAGTTTATAGCGGTTAAATAGTTACTCACTGACTTAACTGGTGTAGCAACCAGTGCTTTGATAGCATTGGTTGTCACCTTTTGTAAGGTACTTAAATTACATTTATTTTTTTCACCTAATCCGACCAACACAATACGTTGCCCGTTACTGGAAAATAATGTTAGCACCTCGGTACTTGTTGCTTTAAAGTCTTGGCTTTTATGTAGTTTTGACACTTGCCCATTTAGTAGTTGATCGACTTCTTGCATAATAGCATTGTGTGTCTTGTCAGAAAAAGCTCCAACAATAATCGCATCTGCTGTTGATTTGCCCGGTTTAACTAATGATGATGTGATTTTCACATAATTCTCCACGTGTATTTAAGGAAGAGTTTTGTGTGACTGGCTTGCTGTGCTAAAAAGTCCCACTCTGTGTTATAAAATTTAGTAATGAGCAATGGAGTATATTTTATACCTTACATCGGAACATTTTCAGCTCTTTTTCCATTGCCAAATAGTTGTGCAAAACTCTCTAATGTTATGTTAAGATTCGCATTTCGTTATTATTTAAATGTTGCCAACTCCTAACTGGTCATGCATTTTAAACAACTACGTTGTATAGTACTAGTATTTATTTCACCTTTATAGAGAATAAATTTGCAAATTTTGGGTCGCTATCTTAGAACAGAAACATTAAGGACATTTTTTGCCATATTGATGGTGCTATTTGTCTTTACGGTTGGGCTGTCTTTTGCCGATGCTCTAAGGGCGATTGCCCGTGGGGTTTTGCCAGCATCAATGCTGTATGTCGAGCTATCTTTACGCAGTATAGATGTGTTAAAACTATTGTTGCCACTATCATTATATATGGCAATTTTATCAAAATTAGCCCAAATGTATCGCAATCAAGAAGCAGTCATGTTTCACTCATCGGGTATTTCATCAAAACAGATACTGAAAATGTATGCACCACAAATATTATCCTTTTTCGTATTTTTAATGATATTATCACTGTTTATTTTACCTTATGTCTCCAGAACTTCAGAGCAGTTGACAATAGCAGCTAGCAAAGATGTGTCATTGATGGGTTTAAAAGAAGGAGTATTTCAGGAATTATCAGGTAGCAATTCAATAATCTATATACGTAAGATAAACATAGAGAAGAACCGCCTAGAAAATATTTTCATCAATGTAAAGCATAAAGACCGGGTAGATACTCTAACCGCTGAATTTGGCTATCAATATGAAGATGAGCAAACCAAACAACGGTATATCTCACTATTTAATGGCTTTAGAAACGAAGGAGTTCCTGGCAGTTTAAAGTATAACTTAATGCGGTTTGAAAGAAATGATATTAAATTACCAAGATTAAAAGGTAAATCAGTTGATGTGGATGAAGCTGGTAAAACCATCACCGAGTTACTGAACTCTGACAGGTCGGTTGATAAGGCAGAAATCCATCGCAGAATGTCACCAGCAATTAATATTGCCATACTTGTTTTGTTGGCATTATCAATTTCTAAAACATCGCCAAGAGACGGCAAGTATGGCAGTCTAATCTTGGGATTGTTAATATTTACCGTATATATCAACCTGTTAACTATTGCTTTTTCTTTGATTGTGCAAGAAAAAGTACCATCATGGGTGGGAGTATGGTGGGTTTATTTGATTTTCACCCTATATGGATTTTGGCGAATTCATAAGGCAGATAACTCCCTTGGGTAGTAGATGTTTTCAATTTTAAATAGACATATTTTCAAGTCAATTAGCCTAGGACTATTTTTGGCAGTGACAATATTTTTGACTCTGGCGATATTGCTTGGTTTTGTAGCACAAATCAATCTGGTGGGACGAGGTGATTTCACCATTCTAAGCGCATTATTTTATACCATGCTAACAATCCCGAATATAATCTTTGACTACTTTCCAGTCAGTGCTGTAGTTGGAGTCATGATAGGTCTGGGAGCATTGGCAGCCAATTCAGAACTGGTCATTATTCAGTCTGCTGGTGCTAGCCGACTCAAAATTGGCAGAATAACTATAACAACCTTAATTATATGGTTGGTGCCGATGTCACTCATAGGTGAGTACATTGTACCACCAGCAAAAATGATGGCAGAATCTTATAAGAGTAGCAAGATTAGCAAGAATGTAGGTTTAGGGTTAAACTCAGGTGTCTGGATTAGAGACGGCAATGTTATTTTCAATGCAACTCCTATTGGTAACGTATATGATATAAGAGGTAAAAATATTTCTATGCATGATGTAACGGTCTATGTTTTAGATGATAAACTACAGGTCATGAAAGTATCCAAAGCCGAGAAAGCTACCCATAAGGGAGATAACTGGGAGTTATACAATATAGAGGTAACAGAGTTTGTGGAATCTGGGGTAATTACCAAGCATATAAACAAACAGACATGGCCATCAAGAATTGCACCAGAAATTTTAAGTATTACTCATTCAAGACCCAAGCATTTGAGTATAAGAGATATTCTAAAATATAAAAACTTTCATGAGGACAAACAAAATATCCCAGTAAAATATGAAATTGCATTATGGTCTAAATATTCTTATCCGCTGATAGTGATAACAACAGTATTAACTGGACTGCCCTTTTTGTTTGGTTTATTGCGCTCAGGTGGGTTTGGGGCGAGGCTGTTAACTGGCGTAATGTTAGGGCTTGTTCTATATTTGCTGAATCGAATGTTGCTAAATGTTGGAGAGGTGTTTTATGTTCATCCTATTATCGTAACCGTTTTGCCCTCAGTTATCATCTCTTTTGTGGCTTTGTGGTATCTAGTACGGCACAAGCAAGCGTAACTTACTCATCAAATATTTGGGTGCTAGAATCACTAACCAAATCCATCCATGATAGCTGTTTCTTTGTAGCCAGTTTCCAAAACAGGCCCGCACCTAGCAAAATAGTTGAAACCATACCAACAAAAAAACGAATACTTGCCTGATACCAGGAAATAGTTAGTTGTTCTGACTGATTGGGAACTATCTTAATTTGCCATGCCCGCATACCTAAAGTTTGCCCGCCTTTTTTCCAGGAATAAATATAATAAAAAGCTAATTCAGCAAAAATTAACAAATCAAACCACCAGGTATGTGGCTCCACTTCCACGCCGTTACGAATTAGTACAACAACAAAGGAAGTCAGAAGAAATATTCCAAGCAGCGGGAATACATCATAAATAAAAGCAGCGAAGTGTTTCCAGATAGGGGTTATAAGCATGATTTGGTTCTAGTAAAAAAGTAGTATATTATAGCTTTATACCCAAATCCCGATATAGAAATGCGTTTGATAGTGCAAGTAGTTGATGTACATAGGAAAGTCATAAAAGCCGTGGCCACCTCATTGGTGATGAGGCTTTTTATGGATTTTCTAGGTGCATCAAGGACTTGTGCTAGCATCGTATTTTCTATATCGGGATTTGGGTTATAAGTATAAGAACTTACTAAAGATAATGAAATGATTTTTAAGAAAATAGAATAATTAATCAGCAGTTACCTAAATAAAATCAAATAAAAACTTTTCTTTTGGTCTAAAGAAATGTATTCTAGGCATTCTTAAAGTTGAGTGCAGGTGTAAAGAGTAGTCTTTTTTTAGCAAAAAAGCCACTAGAACATCTGATTTTCCTTAATCAGAAATAGAGTGAAAGCATAGATATGTTAAATCTTAGTAAAAGTAGTAAAATACTCAAAACAATAACCCTAAGTGTTATTTTAATATTAACAGCAGGTGGAGTTGTCAATGCACAACAGCTAAATACAGCAATTCAGGTTGCGGTAGATACAAATAAAGCATCAGCACAAGCACAAACTAGAATTGAACGACTAAATGATCAAACTGATGATTTGACTGGTCAGTATAGGAATATATTAAATGAAATAGAAAGCCTAAGGGCGTACAATAAACAGCTTGAGGCTGTTGTAATCGACCAAAGAGAGCAGGTTAACTCAATTAATTTGCAGATGACTACTTTAGAGCAGACTAACAGAGGCGTTATTCCAATGATTATTGAGATGGTTGATGCCCTAGGTAAGATTGTCGAAGCTGATATTCCCTTTAAGAAGGAAAGAAGGCAAAAACGAGTAGCAGGTTTAGAGGAAATGCTAGGCAAATCGGACACGACTACGGCCGAAAAATATCGTAAAGTGACAGAGGCTTATGGCATTGAGTTGGATTATGGTTCATCAGTCGATGCATATACCGGCAACCTGCCAAGTGGCAAGCAAGTCGATTTCTTACGGGTTGGCAGAACAACTTTAATCTACCAAACACTAAATCAGGAAGTTTCAGGCTGGTGGAACCCTAGCCTGAATGATTTTGAAATTTTGGATAAACGCTATAATTCCGAAATCAAAGAGGCTATTCGAATTGCAAAAAAGCAGGCATCACCTGATTTGGCAGGCTTGCCAGTTTTCGGTGCACAAGCTGTAGGAGGTCAATAACATGAACGGATTAAATATGAAAAAAACTTTAATATTACTACTAGTTACACTTTTGAGTTTCAACTCGGTTTCAGCAATGACCTTGTCAGAGCTGGTTCGAGCAATTAAAAAGTCAGCAACTGAAAGCTCAGCAGAAAACCAAAAAAGAGTATCTGAGTTTAAAAGTAAAAGAGATCAGCAGCAAAGACTACTGACAGATGCAAAAAATACTCTGGTAGCCTTGGAGAGAAAAACAGATCAGCTCAAACTAGAGTTTGATGACAATGAAAAATCTCTGGTTGATTTAGAAACAATCCTACATGAAAGATCTGGCAATTTAGGTGAAATGCAAGGTACAGTGAAAATTTTAGCTGGTGACTTAAGAAGCCGGGTAAAAAACTCATTAACCAGTGCTCAGTTTCAGGATAGAGATATCTTTTTAACAGATCTAGCAGCTAAAAGTGAGTTACCTACAATTGCTGATTTGAAAAAACTATGGTTAGAAATGACTCATGAAATTGCAGAGCAGGCTAAAATTGTTAAATTTACCGCTCCAGTACTAAATGCCGAAGGTGAAGTAGATCAAAATATCAATGTTATTCGCCTAGGTGTTTTTAATGCCTTTGATACAGATGGTAACTTCTTGACATGGTCTGCTGAAGGTCTGTCAAACAAAGGGGTTTTATATCGCATGTCAAAACAGCCACCAGCAAAATATGTGAGCATGGCAAATGACTTTGTGACCGCAGCACCTGGTGCTACGGTTCATGCACCGTTAGACTTTACCAGAGGAACTATTTTACAGATGGTCATACAAACACCTGACTGGAAAGATAAAGTAAAACAAGGTAAAGAAGTGGGTTATGTTATCATTGGGCTTGGAGTATTTGGCTTATTATTAGCACTATGGAAATTTTTAAGTTTATATATTACAGGCTCTAAAATTAAGAAACAGCTGAAGAGTAAAACACCAAATACAAACAATGCCCTAGGAAGAATTATGCATGTCTATACTGATAATCCAGACTCAGATATTGAAACCATGGAACTTAAAATGGACGAAGCTATTTTGCGAGAAACAGCACCGCTGGAAAATGGTTTATCCTTTATTAAGGTAATGTATGTTATTGCACCACTACTTGGTTTATTGGGTACGGTTGTTGGTATGATTGCAACCTTCCAGATGATCACCTTATTTGGTACTGGCGATCCAAAATCCATGGCCGGCGGTATTTCACAGGCACTGGTAACTACGGTGCTGGGACTAGTGGTAGCGATTCCACTGACTATTTTACACTCAGTATTGCAGTCTATGGCGAAAAGACAAACGCAAATCCTCGAAGAGCAAAGCGCAGGCATTATCGCAAGATTGGCGGAGAAATAAGGTGTTTTACCAGTTAGAACAAGCCTGGTATAAGATTCTTAGTTTTATAGACATGGGTGGCCCAGTACTCTGGGCCATCATGGCAGTGTTATTTTTCATGTGGCTAATGATAGTTGAAAGGCTATGGTTTTACTTGGTTTCTTTTCCTAGGCAAAGAAAACAGATTTTGACTACCTGGGATGACAGAGTAGACACCACAAGCTGGTACGCCAAAAGAATACGTGAGCAATTGGTCTCGGAGGCAAATATTGGTTTGCGTTCAGGCTTGGGCTTTCTCGATGCCTTGGTTGCGATAAGTCCCCTTTTAGGGCTGTTTGGAACGGTGTATGGCATGTTAAATGTATTTGATATTATGGCAATCGAAGGAACATCCAATGCAAGGGCAATGGCAGGAGGTGTTGCAAAAGCAACTATTCCAACTATGGCTGGCATGATTACTGCACTTTCAGGTGTGTTTTTCACTACCTATTTTAAACAGAAAGCAACCACAGAAACTGAGCATTTAGAAGATTCAATGCATAACCATTGATTGATATACATTGAACTAAAAGGCAGAAATAATTGTCAGTATTTGTAATACAATACAATACAATACAATATAATATAATATAATTAATAATATACAAAAATAATTTATAGAGGTCTAGAAATGAGACGTAGACATTTTCACGAAGATGAGGCAGAAATTAATATCACCCCAATGCTGGATGTGGTATTTATCATGCTCATATTTTTTATTGTAACCACATCATTTGTTAAGGAAACAGGTGTCGCAATCAATCGCCCATCGGCAGAGACGGCAAAAAAAGTTAAAAAGGGCAATATTTTGATTGCTATTAAGGACACAGGCAAAATCTGGATAAATAAGCGCGAAGTTGATTTAAGAGCCGTGCGAGCAGTTGTTGAGAAAATGCACGCAGAAAATCCAGAAGGCTCAGCAGTAATTATTGCTGACCGAGGCTCCAGAACTGGTGATTTAGTTACGGTAATGGATCAAATTAAGGCAGCAAAAGTAGAAAAAATCTCAATTGCAGCAACAAAGGCTGAATAAGCAGGTTATGATCTTATGAGTAATATAATCAGAAGTGGTACATCAATAATTCCAGCAGTTATAATAACCTTTTTTCTTTTTCTGGGTATGTACTGGCTGGTTACTAGCTCAACTCATGATAAAATAGATGATGATGATCAAATATCAATTGATTTTTCACCAGTTAAAGTTGATGAAGAAATAAACCAGAAGCAAAGACGTATTCCCAAAAAACCACCGCCACCAAAAGATCCACCGCCGCCACCAAAAATGAAAGTACAGCAGAACCAGCAGGTAGTCAATAATATGCCAACTCCAACGGTTCCAGCATTAGATTTAGGTGTCGGAGGAGATGGTCCATTTCTTGGTGGAATGGGTGCAGGGGTTGATATGGGTCAAGATGGTGGTATTATCCCAATTGTCACCATTCAGCCAAACTACCCCCGAAAAGCGCAAATTGCCAAGATTGAAGGCTGGGTTGAAATAGGATTTACTATTACCGAGACAGGTACGGTGATCAACCCTAAAGTAGTTAAATCCAAGCCAGCACGCATTTTTGATCGAGAAGCTATCCGAGCTATTTTGAAATATAAATTTAAACCAAAAATTGTTGATGGTGTAGCAAAAACCCAATATACCACTCAAACAATAGAATTTGCACTGGCGGAGGATTAAAATAATGAAAAAAAATTCAAAGTATATATTATTGTTTATTGTTAGTGTCTTCACCCACTCTGTATTTGCTGGATCATTAAAAACAGATAATCCCGTACGAGAGAGAAGTAACAAGGAAGCAATGACAGAAACTGTATACAAAAAATTTGTTAAACTACAGGAAATGATAGCAGATTCAAAGTATGTTGCAGCCAGAACTGGGCTAAATGCCTTGCTTAACAAAAGGCTGAATAGCTTTGAGAAGGCTCAAATACATCAATTTTTAGCTTGGGTTGATTCAGCTGAAGATAAGTTTACCTCTGCCAGCAAGCACCTGCAAATTGCAATTGATTCAGATGCTTTGCCAAATATAGCACAGTTTAATATGATGTTGCAAATGGCACAAATGCTAGCGGGAGCGGGCAAGTATCAACAAGCAATTGATGCACTGCACCGCTACTATAAAGTTACCGATGAAATACAGGATACAACCTTTAATTTTGAGGCACAACTTTATGCCCAACTGGATAAATTCAAGCCTGCAATTGTGGTTTTAAAAAAGGCAATCGATCTTGCAGATAAACCAAAAGAGCCTTGGCATTATTTATTGTTTAATCTACATATGCAACTATCTGAATTTAGTCAGGCAGCTGCGGCACTAGAGGTGTTAATCAAAATTAATCCAAATAAAAGAGACTATTGGGTAAAGCTTTCCCAAGTGTACTTTACCCTGCAAAAAGATGATAAGGCGCTAGCGACATTGGTTGTAGCTGATAAAAATGGCATGATTCCGGATGAAAAAGATCGTTTGCAACTAGTTAAAATGTATGCTTTTATGGGCGTACCCTATAAGGCAGGAAAAGTGCTAGAACAAGGTTTGAAAAGTGGGGCTATAAAGCCAACTTTTAAACGTTGGGATGATTTGGGTAGTATGTGGTATTCCGCTGCAGAAATGGATAATGCCTTAAGAGCCTATGATGAGGCGAGTAAACTAGCGACCGATGGCCAAATAGATTATCGACGTGCCAATATTTACTTTAGCAGGGAAAAGTGGAATAAAGCCAAAAATGCACTTTTGGCAGCGATTGAAAAAGGCGGGCTTAACGACAGAAAGCTGGGCACATCCTGGTTGCTAATTGGTATGGCTGAAAGCGAACAGGGCAATGATGCAGCTGCAATAAAATATTTACGCAATGCACTTCAATACAAAAGTTCTAAAAAACATGCGGCTCAATGGATTGAACATTTGCAAAGCAAGCTTAAAGCAGCACAAAACAAAGTCGCAGCAGAAAAGGCACTGGCGGAAGAAACAGCGGCAAATGCAATAGCAGAACAGTAAGCAACTAAAGAGTAAACCATGTTAAAACAAAGCAGTAGTAATCCTGATATTACTGCTTTTTTTTATGCTCTAAGGCTAGAAAGAGGGTTGCTGGCAAATACCATTGCTGGCTATAACTCAGATATTAAACAATTTTTTACCTTCCAACATAAGTATAAATTAGATTATTTGCAAATAACGGAAGATAACCTCAATACCTATATTAAATATCTCCGCACAATCAAGCTTACCGATAAAAGCATAGCGAGAAAATTATCTGCAATTAAGCAATTTTATCTGTTTTTATTAAAAACCAAAAAAATTAAAACCAACCCTTTTACTGCTATCGTGCAGCCAAAATCTAGTAGCCAGATTCCAAAACCCTTATCTGAAAAGCAAATAGAAGCTCTGCTAGAATCACCTGATGAAAACACAGTCTTAGGGTTTAGAGATAAAACCATGTTTGAATTGATGTATGCAACTGGTATAAGGGTTTCTGAAATTATCAACTTAAATATTATGCAGGTAAATCTAAATCAAGGAACGATTAAAGTCCTAGGCAAAGGCGAAAAACAGCGTTTGATACCAATTGGTGAGTACGCCAGTGATTATTTGCATAAATATTTAACTAACTATAGAATTAAAATACTTAAAGACAAACAGTCACAGCATGTGTTCTTAAGCAATCGTAGCAAACAGATGACCAGGCAGACATTTTGGTACTGCATAAAGAAATATGCAGCACAATGTGGTATTTATCCACTGCCATCACCACATATGTTAAGACATTCATTTGCTACACATTTGTTAAATAATGGTGCTGATTTAAGAGTTGTACAATTACTACTTGGACACAGTAGTATCTCCACAACCCAAATTTATACCCTAGTAGCAAAAGAAAAACTAAAAGAAATTCATCGACAACACCACCCAAGAGGCTAAAATAGTGTCTCGGTTGGGTATAACCCAAATCCCGATATAGAAAATACGATGCTAGCACAAGTCCTTGATGCACCTAGAAAATCCATAAAAAGCCTCATCACCAGTGAGGTGACCACGGCTTTTATGACTTTCCTATGCACATCAACTACTTGCACTATCAAACGCATTTCTATA
>UOEW01000159.1_pt1 | contig 27868 bp, 22 predicted proteins | sample 1988701 | NCBI WGS metagenome assembly UOEW01 (sample SAMEA4712195, study PRJEB27164) | hydrothermal vent metagenome | biome: marine basaltic hydrothermal vent biome; feature: marine hydrothermal vent; material: mineral | place: Pacific Ocean | collected 2011-06-14/2011-07-23 | depth 1719 m | reverse complement strand
GTTGCACCTAGTGGGTGACCAAGGGCAATTGCACCGCCGTTGGGATTGACTTTTTGAATATCTAAATCCAAATCACCAATAACTGCTAATGCCTGAGCAGCAAATGCTTCATTGAGTTCTATCCAGTCCATATCTGCTATATTTAGTCCAGCAAGCTTTAACGCCTTTGGTATAGCTTTGATTGGACCAATTCCCATGATTTCAGCAGCAACACCAGCAACTGCAAATGCGTGATATTTAGCAATAGGGGTCATATTATAGCGTTTTAATATCTCTTCATTAACTAGCAATAATGCTCCAGCTCCATCACTCATTTGTGAGCTATTTCCTGCTGTAACTGAACCACCCATTTGAAATACTGCACGCAGTTTATTTAGTGCTGCTATGCTGGTATCCAGTCTTGGACCTTCATCGGTGTTTACGCTTTTATTTGCAATAATAGTTTTGGCATTTACCAGATCGGCTGTTCTTGATTCTATTTCATAGGGTATAATTTCATCATTGAAGTAACCATTCTCAATTGCTTTTATCGCTCTTTGGTGAGAGTTAAAGGCAAATTCATCTTGTGCTTCTCGGGTTATTTTCCACTGACTTGCAACATTTTCGGCGGTAATACCCATGCCATAGGCAATGCCGATATTTTCATCCTGAAAAACCTTTGGGTTCATTGCTACTTTGTGTCCCATCATTGGTACCATGCTCATGCTTTCGGTGCCACCAGCGATGGCTGCACTCATTTGTCCTGTAGCTATTTGCCCAGCAGCAATTGCAATCGCCTGTACTCCTGATGAGCAAAAACGGTTGATAGTCATGGCAGGAACATCATCACCAACACCAGCAAGTAAGCTGGCAATGCGGGCAACATTCATGCCTTGCTCTGCCTCGGGCATGGCACAGCCTATTACTACATCGCCAATTTCACTCTTATCAAAATCAGGGTGCCGTGCTAACATACTTGATAGACAGTGTGCTAGTAAATCATCAGGACGGGTTGTGCTAAACATTCCTCTTGGGGCTTTGCCAACAGGAGTTCTAATCGCTTCTACTATATATACGTCTTGTACTTTTTTCATAATTAATCTCTTTGTAGTTTTTAAGTTCCTTTAGTTACGCAATGGTTTGCCAGTTTTTAAAGTGTGTTCTATGCGTGCTAGAGTTTTTGGCATTTGAATTAACTCGATAAATAGTTTTCTTTCCAAATCTAGTAAATATTGTTCATTGACCAGACTATTGCTATCAATATCCCCGCCAGAAATTACTGTGGCAATTCTCACAGCAATCTCATAGTCGTGTTCACTCATCATTCGACCTGCCATCATGTTGGCTAAAATCATTTTCATATTGGCAATGCCAGCATTACCAACAACCCGTATATTTTGCTCCTCAACAGGTGTTTGGTAACCTTTGGCATGTAACCAGTTAACTTTTGCTTTGGCAACATGTAAGACTTCACGAGTGTTAAATACTATATCAGTACATGGTTTGAGTAACCCCCAGTTTTTCGCTTCTAATGCCGAACCTGCAACCTGTGCCATGGCAACTAGCTTAAACATATGTTCAATTTGTGGATATAAATCACCTGTTTCATGTTGTTCTGATGCCCTGCGAGCAATTTCTTTTAAGCCTCCTCCTGCTGGTAATAAGCCAACTCCAGCTTCTACCAGGCCGATATATGACTCAAATGCAGCTACTACGGATGTGGCATTCATGGAAAATTCACAGCCCCCACCTAAGGTTAAACCACTGGTGGCAACAATAGTCGGAACTTGGGAAAATCTGAGTTTTTGGGAGGTTTGTTGGAAGGTGTTAACTAACTTTTCTACTAAATCAACTTTACCTGCTGCTACTGCTTGTAGTGCTGGGGCGAGATTGGCACCGAGTGTAAAAGGTTCATTGGTTTGCCAGATAACCATGCCTTTGTAATCCGCTTCGGCAATATCAACCGCATGCATAATACCTGCTAATACGCCTTCGGTGATAATATGTTTTTTGGTTTTAAAGCTGGTGATTAGGATTTCATCATCCATATGCCATAATCGTATATCATCATCTGCAAAAACTGTAGTGCCATAACTGGTTTTTTCGCCAATGGTGGTTTCGGCAAAGAGTTGGCGGTTAAATACTGCTAAATCGGCTCGGGGCTGATAACTACCAGCTTTTGGAGCATAAGAACCAGTTTGAGTATGAGCTGCATCAATCTTGGCTGCCCAATTTGGCAAGGCTTTTTGAATCATGGTCTCGCCATCTTTCATGTCCTCGTTAATCCATTGGGCAATTTGTGCCCAGCCTGCTGACTGCCAGATTTCAAACGGGCCTTGTTGCCAGCCAAATCCCCAGCGTATGGCAAAGTCAATATCGCGGGTATTATCGGCAATGTCCTCAAGGTGGTAGGCAGTATAGTGAAACAGGTCTCGATACATGCTCCATAAAAACTGGGCTTGATTTGAATCTTTTAAAGCACGTAGTTGTGCAAATCTCTCATTGGCGTTGCGATTTTTTAAAATTTGTAATACGGCAGGCTCAATTTCAACATTCTGTACTCGATATTTCTTGTTATTTATATCTAAAATTTTAATTTCACGTCCTTCTTTTTTATACACTCCTGCTTTAGTTTTTTGACCTAATGCCCCAGCCTCAATCAAACCTTGTAACCACTTTGGTAATTGGTAGTATTTATTCCATGGGTCATCTGGCAAGTGATTTTTCATGGTATTTACCGTATGATTTAAGGTGTCTAGACCTACAACATCGGCGGTTCTAAAAGTTGCACTTTTGGCTCTGCCAATTAATGTGCCTGTCAGGGCATCAACTGTTTCCAGCGGAATATTAAATTTCATGCCGTGATAGATGGTACATATTATTGAGAAAACCCCAATTCGATTGGCAATAAAATTGGGTGTATCTTTGGCATTTACCACACCTTTGCCTAGGGTTGAGGTTAAAAACTCGGTTAAATTATCGATAACATTACGGTTGGTTTTTTCAGTGGCAATAATTTCTACCAAGTGCATATACCGAGGTGGATTGAAGAAGTGCACACCACAAAACTGGTGTTTTAAGTGTTCGGGGAACACTTGCGATAAGTCATTAATGCTTAAACCCGATGTATTAGTGGCAAAGATTGTATCTGCTTTTATGTAGTCTTCAATTTTGTCATACAGGCTTTTTTTAATATCCATGCGCTCGGCTACAGCTTCGATGATTAAATCTACATTGCTCAACTTGTTTAGGTCATCGTCATAATTAGCAGGCTCAATTAATTTTATCACCGACTTATAACCTAATGGTGCTGGTTTTAATTTGCCTAATAGCTTTAACGCTCCTTTGATGATAGCATTTTTATCATTACCTTTAGCGGGCAAATCAAATAATACTACGGGAATATTGGCATTGGCAAAATGAGCGGCAATTTGTGCCCCCATAACGCCCGCACCTAATATTGCAACTTTTTTTATTTGTTTGTTGTTTTTCATAGTCGTTATTCTCTATTTATTCTTTTTATAATTGTTTCCAAAATGGTTGATAAGGGTGATTTCTAGTATACTAAGATAAGCATCTCTTAGCTGTTCTGACTGTTCTACACTCACTATGCCAGCAGCAAGACAACGGTTGATTAGTGTTTTATAGTTATCTGTAGTCAATGGTGTGCCTGTAGCATTTGTTACTGCAATTTCGGCTGACTCTGCTGCTTTTAGTTTTTGCTTGGTCTGGTATATTTTTTTTAAAAATGGTGAGTACTTAGTATATGGGCTGTTACTGTTTTCATCAAGTTCACAGATTTTTTCTATATCATCATGCAGGGGTTTGAAGGCAATAATTTGGTGAAAAGGTTGTCCAAATGGAAATAGTAAAAGTTTAAGTAAAATTGCCGAAAATCTATTAAATGCCAAATTTATTGTGTCCTTTAATGCCCTTTGGCTAGAGTATAGGCTGTTTTTTAGAGTTACTTTTGCCAGCTCTTTAGTAGAGTCACTCTGGTTGTTATTTATCGATAGGTAGTAATCATGTACTGCTAAAGATGTGGTTAAGTGCTGAATACATTCACCTAGGTGGCTGGCGAAGCTGGTGTTTATTTCCTTTTTAAAAGTCCAGTTAATTAGGGTAATATCAGATAAAAACGCAAAGCTTGAGCTCATTCTTTTTATCATGTACTTATATTTGTTTTTCGGAAATAGGATACGACCCAATAGTGAAGTTCTTAGTGTATATATTAATGTTTTAGTCAGATTCTGGGTAATATATCCAATGTGTTGAAATATAATTTTATCAAACACGGGCAAGTCAAAGGACTCTTCAGTAGCTAATAACTTAATCTCTTGATCATAATATGGATGACAGGCGATGGCTGCTTTTTTAATTAGGGGCAGCTGGTTGATTTCATGACTCATGCCATCAAGTTCTGTAGCCAGGTGAGCAACCTTGTAAAAAGAGCGTACCTTGCTTTCTGTTTTAATATTATGGGCATTTGAGCCTAAAATTCCTCGCAGCCAGCCTAGCTGCTCTGTAGTTTGGGCAATATGAGTGTTTTTATTGAGGATTGCGATAAATTTTAGTAATTGTGGATGTAAGTCGTTTTGTAAGGATAGATTCTCCAGTAGCTGTAGTCGTAAACATTGACTAAATTGTTCATTTAACTTTGCTGACACTACTTTGTAGCTTAATAGTTGTCTGCCATTTTGTTTTTGTAAATGAGCAAAATACCATGAGGTTAAAGTCGCTATGTTGTTGGTTGGTATTGATATTGACAAAGGCCAAATACTGCTGGCAAAGCATTGATTTTTGTATAAATATTCCAACCCTTTACCTATGCCATCTGCTTCATTCACTATATTACTAAAAGGAATAAATACATTCTCTCCTGTGCAGGCATAATAATACAGGTAGTCATCATAAGCTTTCAAGCCCTTGTGATATACCAATCCTTCTATATCATCATTAATAATACAAATAGCAGTCCCAAGATGAGTCTTGCTGCTATGCAAGTTGTTAAAGTCTTTTACATTAACATTAATATAAAAACAGTTAGATTTGGATGTGCCCAATAATATAATATCCTGAAACGAAATACGAACACCTAACTGCTGTTTGCCATTGCTAAAGTCCTGCTCTATTCTGCCTTCAATCGAAGATTTTTGGCTTTCCAGAGTTTCATATAGTGAAGTCGGCTTGAGAAATGGAGTCATCTTAACCTTGGAAATTAATGGTAGGAATATTTTTTTTTGTTTAGAACTGGCAAAATGATGGATGAAACTGGTTAAGGAGTCCAGGTTTAATAAGCCGATGATAGATGCTAAAATAGGATTAATTTTACTGGTATTTTTTAGTAGATCAGATAGACCGCTAGCTGACAGATTCTGCCCATTATAACTATTGCCAAGTAATAGTGAAGTGGCACCGATTTTTGCTAAATTATTTATCTTGGTAATATGACTGGTATTTTTCGCATCTAAAAGAATATTATGAATGTTCTGTTCAACAGTTGAGTTGTCAGCTTTGTGTTTATGCGGTTTTTTGAAGCTTAAAAAATCAGGTTTTCCCTGAAAAATTGAGCGTTCAAAATCACTTGCAAACCAACCATCATCGATTCTTTGGAAAGTCTTCCAGTGATTATTCGAATTTTTTAAAAAGCCGTATAAACTTTTAGTAACTAACTGTCTTCTAAGTTTTTTAATATTTAGTATAGAAAACAAGATAAATACAGGGATGAAAACTATTAAAAACTCCATATTCAAAATAATCTCAAAATATAAGAAAGCAACCATGACAACTAGTATTGCAATGCTATAAAAAATTAGTTTTAGTCGATAAAAACCAGCAATAAAAGTAATTATAACTAGAGTTGTTAATAACCAGCTCATAGGCTTTGACTATACCGGTTTGGCTAGTGAGTTTGCTGCAAAATCAATAAGTTCATTGCAGCAGGTATTAAAATATTCAGTTTCTGATAACTCACTGGAGCGACTGGATGCACCAAAATCAGCCATCACATAAATTAATGAACCCATAATAAAATGAAATCGCCAAAATACTACATCTTTATCTAAATGTGGGCAACTTCGTTGAATGGCAACTGCAAATCGTTTAATGACACTTGCATATCTTTTGCTGAGTAAACTGTGTAAATATTGACTTTTTTCAGCATAAGCTCTGGCAATTACCTGCATAAAACGTTTGCCACCTTGGTGGTCATCATTGCTCATGGTTAAAGCTGGCGAGATAAAGGCGGCAAAAATCTGTTTGAGGTTACATGGTTTATCTGAGCCTGACTCAAGATTATCCAACAGGTTGATTCTGAGCTGAAACAGATTATCTAGTCGTCTTTGCAACATCATTTCAATTAACTTTTCCTTGTTGCCAAAGTGATAGTTAACTGCTGCTAAATTAGTTTTGGCATTAGTGCTGATTATTCTAAGAGAAATACCTGAAAAACCTTTTTCAGAAATGATTTTTTCGGTAGTATTTAAGATTCTTTCTTTTGTTGATAAAACCGTCATAATAATAATATTTATATACCAGACAACATTTTAATTGATTGAACAGGCTAATACAATTCAAACATTTGTACGCAGTGATTTTTTTCTAAATAATGCTTACATTGGAGTAATATTATAACCAGAGTTTTGTATCAGAGCTTGGGTTTCACTTGAGAGGATGAACTCATAAAAGCCTTCTGCTTTTGTTTTTAACAAAATCATTCCTTGACTTAAGTCTTTATTATCAAATAGTTGCATACAACTTTTAATGTCTTTTGCAATCATGGAATAAGGTACAAATCCTGCGTTGGTCAAGCCGTCTTTGGTATAAATGTATGCTTGGGAGGCATTTGATGTTTGAATTAGCTTTTCTACCTGAATATTGTTTGTAGCTAAAATAGCTTGTGCGACTTTGCCATAAGGAGCAGTTTTAGGGTTGGCAATTACCAGAGTTTTTATATCTGCTAATTGGGTCAGACAATTGCTGCCTGATGAGCCGGGTATCCACAGTGCCAGTTTGCCAATGGCATAGATTTGGGGTGGCTGTTCGAGTTTTAGCTGCTTGAAAATTTTCTGTGGTTTGTCGGTATCAGCAGATAAAAATAAATCAAATGGAGCACTGTTAAGAATTTGGGTGGTTAATATGCCTGAAGATGCTGAGATTATATTTATCTCGGCGTCCTTATGTGTGATTTGGTATTTTTGAATAATTAGTTTTAAAGTGCCCTCAAAGTTGCTGGCAACGGCAATGTTTATCGTCTGCTTTTTATCGGTACAGGCGGTTATGATGAAGAGTGTAGCAATGATGCCGAATATAAGCAGATTTTTTATTTTTAGATAAATTTTCAGATCAATTTTCAGATATCTATCCATTCTCTACTACTATCACCATAAACCATAAAGTAAGGATTTAACAGAGAATCTTTGCTATTATAAACTAGGGCTTTATTATCTAGGGTAACCACTCGTCCACCAGCTTGTTCTACAATGCATTGGGCTGCTGCGGTATCCCACTCTGAGGTTAATCCTAGTCGCGGATACAAGTCAGCAATGCCCTCGGCAACCAGACAAAATTTTAGTGAACTACCCATTGCTGTCATTGTATGTTCGCCTAGCTTGTTCAGATATGTTTTAACATCTGCAGAAATATGTGAACGAGATCCAACTACTACAGGAATATTTCTAGCGGGTTTATGGCTGTAAATCTGTTGTCTGTTACCAGCGGTTTTTTTAAAAGCACCATAACCTTTGGCAGCAGTATATGCTATATCCTGAACTGGCACATAAACTACCGACAAAATCGGTTGTCCATGCTCAATCAGAGCTATATTTACGGTAAACTCGCCATTTTTTTTGATAAATTCTTTAGTTCCATCTAGCGGATCAACCAACCAATATTTCTCCCAGTTACACCTTGTTGTATAGGGAATATCGGCAGATTCTTCAGATAATATAGGTATCTCTGGTGTTATTTTAGTTAAATCTGTAACTATAACATTATGAGCAGCTAAATCTGCCTTGGTGAGTGGTGAGTTATCTACTTTTATCTCGATGCCAAAATTGCTGGAATTATAAATCTCCAGTATGGCTTTGCCAGCCTTAAAGGCAGTTTGTTCTATTTTATTTAATAAATCTATCATATTTAGGTATTTAGGATTATTAATGCCTTATCGTATGTTGCTGGGTTACCAGCTACAATACTGGTAGTGTGCAAGTCAACCTTTTGACCTGCTAAGTCGGATATTTTGCCTCCAGCTTCGGTAACTAATATGCTCAAAGCAGCAATATCCAGTATATTGACATCAGATTCAATAACTAATTCAATCTTGCCAGCAGCTAGTAAGTGATAGTGATAAAAATCACCATAACCACGGGTTTTGTGACACAGTGACATAACTTGGCGAAGTTTTTCCCACTGTTGTTTGTTTTGACAGAATGTTTGCAGATTGCCAGTTGAATAGCAGCTGTCCTCAGCCTTGGTAAAGCTACTGACAGTTAAGGGTTTGTCATTAATAAAAGCACCCAAGCCAATGGCAGCCCATGCAGTTTCACTAAACATTGGGGCATGGGATAGCCCCATGATGATTTCACCTTTATACATCAAGGCAATTTGAGTTGAGAAGAAGTGATATTCTCGCACAAAACTTTTAGTACCGTCTATGGGATCAACCAACCAGGTAAAGTCTGAGTTAGTATCCAACCTACCTGTTTCTTCTCCATAAAAGCCAAAGTCAGGGAACTGTGCAGCCAATACCTGTTTGATAACTTTTTCACACTCAATATCAGCCTGGGTGACGGGAGTTAAATCATCTTTGATGGTTATATCAGGAGTATCTTTATAATAACGTTTGATAATTTGTTCGGTTGATTTTGCTGCTCGTCTGGCAGTAACAATACAGCTATTTAAGAACTTTTCATCAATGTTCGGTTCAGTCATCTGTGGTTCTGCCATAGATATCCTCAAATCTTTCTATATCATCTTCACCAAAATAATCTCCACACTGAACTTCGATTAGGGCAATATCCTGATTGGTTGGGTTTTCTAGTCGATGCAATGTATTAGTTGGTATGTATGTTGACTGATTGGACTCTAATAAAAATTCTTTATCGCCATTACGCACCTTTGCCGTACCTGAAACCACAGTCCAGTGTTCTGAACGTCTTTGATGTTTTTGCAAAGATAAAATTTGTCCAGGTTTAACTACTAGTCGCTTAACTTTACAATCATCTTCATCTTCCAAAATGGTATAACTACCCCAGGGACGGTGTACTGTTTGATGATAAATCGCAGCTTCGTGATTATTGGCTTTTAAAAACTGTACCACATCCTTGACTCCTTGGGAGCGATCACGATGGGCAACTAATACCGCATCTTTGGTATCCACTATCATCAAGTTTTCTACTCCAACAGCAGCAACAATTCTATCCCCGCTACGGATATAACAATCTTTAGAACCGACAGTTATTGCCTTGCCTTCAATGCGGTTGCCACACTCATCACTTTCTGCAAGTTGTGCCATCGAGTTCCATGAGCCAATATCATTCCAGTCAAAACGACTGTCCACAACTGCCCGTTTTTTGGCTTTTTCCATGACTGCATAATCAATGGAAATATCAGGCATAGCTGCAAAAGTATCAGTATCAAATTCTATCGCAGAGTTTTGAATATTTTTAGTTTGGAAACATTTTTTTACAGCTGTCAGTACTGCTGGTGAAGTTTGTTGCATTTCTGCTAATAAATGTTTGGCACTAAGACAAAACATCCCAGAGTTCCAGCTATAATTTCCTGATGCCACGTACTCTTTGGCAGTTTGTAAGTCTGGTTTTTCCTTAAATTCAGCAATAACTGCAGCATCATATCCCGCAATTTTATCACCTGCCTTGATATAACCATAACCAGTTTCAGGTGAGGTGGGGAAAATACCAAAGGTAGCAATATAACCAAGACTAGCCAGTTTTGCACCCTCATTTACGGCTGTTTTGAAAGCACTCTTGTCCTTTATTAAATGATCAGAGGGCATAACCAACATTACTGCATCATCACCGAATCTTTGCTGTACCTCCAATGCTGCCAGAGCAATTGCTGGAGCAGTATTTCTACCCATTGGTTCTAACATAAATATTTGTTTGTGCATCTCACTTTTAGCAACTTTTTTATACATGTCACGACAGATAAAATAATAGTCACGAGAGGTTACGGTCATAACTGTACCATCATCGGAAACCTCTAATGCTCGTTGGAAAGTTAACTCAGCTAAGGTGCTGCCATTGGATAACTGCATAAATGGTTTGGGATAGGCTCTTCTCGATACTGGCCACAACCTGGTTCCGGCACCGCCAGATAAAATAATAGGAATTAATTTCAAGTTTGTCTCCTTATGTTTTGCATGCAAAGTTGCAATGATGTTTGCCAATTTGGCATGTTAATTTCAAAAGTATTTTTAAGTTTAGTGCAGTCCAATACTGAATAAGCAGGTCTTTTTGCCAAAGTTGGATATTGACTGGTTGATATTGCATTCAGTTTTGGAATTTGCGGGATAAGTTCTAGCTTATGGGCTTGATGTAAGATACGTCGGGCAAACCCACACCAAGTTGTCTTACCCGATGATGTCATATGGTACAAGCCACTAGTTGGATTTTTCAAGGTCATTGCCGTTGCCAATGCAATAGCATTTGCCCAACTTGGCGAGCCAAGTTGGTCATCGACTATATTTAACTCATCTTTTTCTTGTGCCAGGCGTAACATGGACTTTATAAAATTATGCCCTCGGTCTGAAAATACCCAGGCAGTCCGAAAAATCATATGTTGACAGCCAGAGTCAATGATTGCCTGCTCTCCCAATAGTTTGGTTTCACCATATACACCTTGAGGGTTGCACGCATCACTCTCTTTCCAGGGAGTTGATGCATCACCTGAAAATACATAATCTGTTGAATAATGTACTAGCATTGTGTCTGAAATCACTGCATACTTGGCAAAAATTGCAGGAGCATCGGCATTAATTGCATGAGCGATTCCCTGATTGTTTTCGGCGTTATCAACCTCAGTATAGGCAGCTGCATTACAAATTAAATCAGGCCCTATGGCATTAATCTTTTTTTCAATATCTACGGCATTCGCCAAGTCAAGAGCAACGGTTGGCATACCGCCAATTTCTTTACCATTTCTACTAGTTGGAATCACATCCCCCAAGTGTTGCAGAGTTCGCCATAATTTATAGCCAACTTGACCATCTGTACCAGTTAATAATATTTTCATAAGATTTTCATTTTAGTATATTCATAACGTTTGTACAACTATCAAGTTTCCTTAGGAAGGTATATTTATCTCAAATCCCGATATAGAAACATAAATTAAAGGCTTTCCAACAAATGTAGTTTTTTTTATTTTACAAAAATAAAGTTGTACATTTCCATCATGAAAAATTAAAATTCAACTAACTTAATAATATTAAACATACAATTATATGTATAGTACTGCAGACGTTCGCACAAAATTTATTGAATACTTTAATTCAAAACAACATACAACTGTCGCCAGTAGCTCTTTGGTACCGGCAGATGACCCAACTCTGTTATTTGTTAACGCTGGAATGGTTCAGTTTAAAAATCTTTTCCTAGGTGCCAAGAGCCAGCAATACAGTCGTGTGGTTACATCGCAAAAATGTGTACGAGCCGGTGGCAAACACAATGATTTAGATCAGGTCGGCTATACTGCCAGACATCATACTTTTTTTGAAATGCTAGGCAACTTTAGTTTTGGAGATTATTTTAAACAGGATGCAATTCACTATGCCTGGGATTTTCTTACTAATGTTTTACAAATTCCCAAGGAAAAGTTGTTAGTTACCGTATTTGAAGAAGATGATGAAGCGATGGAAATATGGATAGAGCAAATTGGTATTGCTCCTGAAAAAGTACTGAAAATTGGTGCTAAAGACAATTTTTGGCAAATGGGAGATACCGGTCCTTGTGGTCCATGTTCTGAAATATTTTATGATCACGGTGAAGACATAGCAGGAGGTCCGCCAGGTTCAGCTGATGAGGATGGTGACAGATTTATTGAAATTTGGAATTTAGTCTTTATGCAATTTGACCGCCAGGCTGATGGTGAGCTATTGCCTCTACCCAAGGTATGTGTAGACACAGGCATGGGGCTGGAAAGAATCACCTCAATTTTACAAGGGCAGCATAACAATTATGATATTGACCTGTTTCAGCATATTATAAAATATATCACTGAGCTTTTAGCACTGAATGACGACAATAGCCCATCATTAAGAGTTATTGCTGACCATATTCGTACCTGTGCATTTTTAATCAGTGATGGGATAATGCCAGGTAACGAAGGACGTGGCTATGTTCTGCGAAGGATTATTCGCCGGGCAATACGACATGGTTATAAACTGGGCGCAACTGATACATTCTTTTATAAAATATTAACCCCATTGATTGAGGTAATGGCAGATGTCTACCCCGAGTTACGTACAAATAAAGTGATAATAGAGAATGCTTTAAAAAAGGAAGAAATAAGATTTGCCGAAACGTTAGAAACTGGTATGGGATTGTTAAATAGGGCTATTACAGAATTAAAAAATGACAGCATAACTGGAGAAATTGCATTCAAACTATATGATACCTATGGTTTTCCTCTGGATTTAACTCAGGATATTGCCAGAGAGCAACAGCTCAGTGTTGATGTAGAAGGTTTTAATCAATGTATGGCAGAGCAAAAGCAACGTTCAAAATCCTCAGGTAGTTTCGCTCAAGATAACCAGTTGCCATCAGATATAATTGCCAGACTGGAGGCAACAAATTTTGTGGGGCATAAACTACTAAAGGATAAAGCCCGTGTTGTGGCACTGATAAAAGACCACAAATCGGTAGCCAGCCTAGAGCAAGGTGATGAGGGTATTGTAATCCTTAATCAAACCCCATTTTATGCAGAATCTGGTGGACAGGTAGGCGATAAAGGCACTCTTGTGACACATGATGTCAGTATGAATGTATATGATACGCAAACAGGAGCGAGGCAGTTTCACTTACATCTAGTTAACAATATTAAAGGTTTGCTGGCAGTTGACGACATGGTTACTACAATGGTGGAATCAGCAAGACGCAATAATATTGCTTTAAACCATACTGCGACTCATTTGCTGCATAAAGTGTTACAGGACAAACTAGGTGCTCATATACAGCAAAAAGGCTCAATTGTTTCTAGTGAAAAATTAAGGTTTGATTTCTCCCACCCTGATGCGATTAATAATAAGCAATTGCAGGAGATTGAAAGTGAAGTCAATAAGCACATTAGGGCAAACCATAATGTGCAGACAAAATTAATGTCATTCGATGCGGCTCTTGCGACAGGGGCAACGGCACTATTTGGCGAGAAATACAGCGACGAGGTTCGAGTATTGGATATTGGTGGCTATTCAATAGAACTATGTGGAGGTACACATGTCAAAGCTACTGGAGAAATTGGTGTATTTAAAATAGTTAGCGAATCATCAATTGCCGCAGGTATAAGGCGCATAGAGGCAATAACAGGTGCTGTTGCAATTAGTTATTTACAAGGCAATGAGCAAAAGTTAAACAATATAGTTCAGTTAACCCACTGCTGTGTGGATACGGTTGAAAAGAAAATTGGCACTATACTGAATAAAAACAAGCAACTTGAGAAAACAATACAAGCTCTGCAAAGTAAGCTGGCAGGCAGCGCCGCACAAGATCTATGGACTCATGTAATAGTGGCAAATAATGTCAGCTTGCTGTTTACAGTTGTAGCAGATATGAAGCTTGAAACTATGCGTTCAGTTGTGGATGATTTTAAAGCTAAATACAATCCAGGTATAGTGGTGCTAGCCAACCATGCTAAAGATGATAAAGTTCAGCTAATATGCTCAGTAAGTAAAACCCTTGATAAACAGTTGAAAGCTGGTGATATTATTAAGAAAATTGCTTATAAAATCTCAGGAAAAGGCGGAGGCAGAGCAGACTTTGCTCAAGGTGGCGGAGTAAGTAAATTGAAAAACCTGCAACAAGTTTTAGACCAGAGTTTGAACGAATTAACAAACTTGGTAAATATTTAATAAAATACTTCAAATTCCAATAAAAATGTAGTCTAATGCGACAGCTAGATTTTATGGATAAGGTCTGATAAAATAAAAACAATAAAAATAATAAAAATAATAAAAATTTTCCCCCAAAGGAAATCAACAGGACAAAACAGGAGATATATAGATGTTAATATTAACGCGCCGTGTAGGTGAAACACTAATGATAGGTGATGATGTAACTGTTACTGTACTTGGTGTAAAAGGTAATCAGGTAAGAATAGGCATAAATGCACCTAAGGAAATTGCAGTACATAGAGAAGAAATCTATGAACGGATTAAAAATGAGCAACTTAAAAAGTTAGAAGCTGAAGCAGACACAGGGTCTGATGCAGAATCTGATGCAGAATCTGACACAAAATCTGATGCAGAATCTGATACAGAATCTGATACAAGTTCCCCACCAGCAGATGCAGACAATATAGGTAACCAATAGTCGAACTAATGGAGAGATGGCCGAGCGGCTGAAGGCGCTCCCCTGCTAAGGGAGTATGGGTTAAAAGCTCATCGAGGGTTCGAATCCCTCTCTCTCCGCCATATTTAACGGTAAAATTAGTTTAAAAAGACGGGATTGTTGACAATACGTATGATTGCCCGCATAATCCGCCGCTCACAATTATTAGCGCCCGTAGCTCAGCTGGATAGAGTACCTGGCTACGAACCAGGGGGTCGGAGGTTCGAATCCTTCCGGGCGCGCCAATTGTATAAGGCTTTAGGAGATTATAGGCTTTTTGTTGTATTTATTGAAAATATTATTGACGTTGGGACTGAATATCAATAAAATCCCACGCCTTAAAATTGATATGATCAATAAAAATAAAATATATATCGGGGTATAGCGCAGCCTGGTAGCGCAACTGCTTTGGGAGCAGTGGGTCGGGAGTTCGAATCTCTCTACCCCGACCAAATTTATAATGTGTATTAATAAAATAAGCGCCCGTAGCTCAACTGGATAGAGCATCGCCCTTCTAAGGCGAGGGTTGCAGGTTCGAGTCCTGCCGGGCGCGCCAAGTTGTGGCGGACGTAGTTCAGTTGGTAGAGCCCAGGATTGTGATTCCTGTTGTCGCGGGTTCGAGCCCCGTCGTCCGCCCCATTATTAATACTATACAATAAAAAGAAAGCCATTACCAAATCATGAAATATAGGTAATAAATGCGAAAGTGGCGGAATTGGTAGACGCGCTGGATTTAGGTTCCAGTGTCGCAAGACGTGAGAGTTCGAGTCTCTCCTTTCGCACCATTATTACTGAAAAACATATGCACTTAGGAGCAACAATGCAAATCTCAATAGAAAAAACCGAAGGTTTGGAAAGGAATTTAACCGTATCAATTCCTGCAGAAGATATTAATTCCAAAGTATCTGAAAAGCTGAAAAAACTTGGTACTCAGGTAAAAATAAAAGGTTTTAGACCTGGTAAAATACCCAAAAATATCTTAGTTCAAAGATATGGCAAACATGCAAGGCAAGAAGTTTTGGGTGATTTAATGAATTCTACCATTCAAAAAGCAATCAAAGATAATAAGTTATCAGTTGCTGAGGCACCAGAGGTAATAGAAATCAAAAACTTGGATGATGGTGGCTGTTCATTTATTGCAAAGCTTGAAATTATGCCAGAAATTCCCGAAATTGACTACTCTAAAGTTGTGGTTAAAACAGAGGTATCAGAAGTATCTGATACTGATGTAGATGAGATGATTAAAAAACTGCAAAAACAAAAGCAGGAATGGAAAGACTCAAAAGCAAAAATAGCTAATGGAGACCTAGTTACCATAGAATATTCGTGTACACAGGATAATAAAACCATTTATCCACTATCAGGCACTGAAAAAATGGGTATAGTATTAGGCGAAAGTGGAGTCCCTGATGAGTTGGTAGATGCGATAATTGATATGAAAGTTAAAGAGTCCAAGACACTAGAAATTAGTTTCCCCAAGGTCTTTAATGTAGCAGAAATGGCAGATAAAAAGCTGGATTTTGCTTTTAGTATAGTAGATCATAAAAAAGGTAAGCTGCCAGCAGTCGATGAGGATTTTATTAAGTCATTTGGCATTGACTCTGGAGATAAGAAGGATTTAGTTGTTGAAATTAAAAGAAATCTAGGTCGAGAATTAGCCAATACAATACAAGTTAAAACTAAGGATGCGGTTTTAGTTGCACTTAGAAAAGAAATTAAAGGATTACAAATATCAGATAAAATGCTTGCCAGAGAAACTGCTGCCCTAGCACATCAAGCAATGGAGAGGGCTAGACAAAATGGCATTGAAAATCCACCACATCCGCAACATAAGGAGTTTGAGGGGTTAGCTCGTGAAAGAATCATGAACTCCTTGATCATTAATAACATTGCAACCAGTCAAAATATTCAGGTAGACTACACAAAAGTAAGAGAAAAAGTAATGGAAATCGCCCAGACTTTTGAAAACCCGCAAGAAATTGCTGAGTACTATTATGGCAACAAAGAGCTGCTGGGAACAATTGAAAATGCAGTTTTAGAGTCTCAAGTTATAGACTGGCTTTCTTCCAAGATTGATTTGCAAAAAAAGAAAGTTGCATTTAATAAACTTATGGATACAACTGCCACTTAATTTAAGCCACAAAATAATCCACAAAACAGGAATACCAATGTCACAACACGAAGAAATAATGAATCTAGTTCCAATGGTTGTAGAACAAACCGCCAGAGGCGAGCGCTCATATGATATATTCTCACGATTATTGAAAGAAAGAATAATTTTTATGATTGGTCCGGTCGAAGAGCGAATGGCCAATTTAATTGTGGCACAACTATTATTTTTAGAAGCAGAAAATTCTGAAAAAGACATCTCCCTGTATATCAATAGCCCAGGTGGTGTGGTTACTGCTGGTATGTCGATTTATGACACCATGCAATTTATTAAGCCAGATGTCAGTACTATTTGTATGGGTCAAGCTGCAAGTATGGGGTCGCTGATACTAACAGCTGGTGCCAAAGGCAAAAGATTTTCCCTGCCAAGTTCCAGAATCATGATTCACCAGCTATCTGGTGGCTATCAAGGTCAAGCCTCTGATATTGATATTCATGCCAAAGAAGCCCTAAAACTTAAAGAAAAGCTAAATCAGGTTATGGCAAAACATACAGGTCAATCTGTTGATATTATCGAAAAAGATACAGACAGAGACAATTTCTTTAGTGCCAAAGAGGCGGTAGAGTATGGGCTAATTGATGAAGTTCTCAATAAAAGGAAATAAGTATAACTGCTCAAATATGTCAAATTGACAAAATTACAGTTTACTGATTGGAGGTGAATTGGTTTCTGCAATACTAGTTACTACATGGCTAGCAAACCCAGCTCCTGCCTCGGTATAAATATTTGCCACGGTCATGACTCCTTGCTGGGTTAATTCCTCTGCCTGCTCAGGAAATTTGGTAGTAGCAGCAATTTGACCGTCAAAATTGGCTTCTTGCAATTGATCTAATACCGCAAGAGTAGTGTTATGTTCTGGTAAAGTAAGCACAATCAGTTTTAGCGTGTGATTTTCCTGCACCCGATCCCAAAAATCTGCATCACTAGGGTCTCCATGGATGACGTTTCGACCAGTATCCACTAGATTGTTGACTGTGGCTGCATCAATATCTACCCCAATAACTTTATTATCTCCATATAACTCTCTCATCTTATCGTATGCACCCATACCCAAGACTCCCATGCCAATTATTATGGTGGTTGCTTCGCCAATATCTAGTAACCTATCATCGGTTAATATATTTTGTCGCTGTAATTTTATCCAATCTGTGCGCTTGCGAGAATAAATAAGATTGGCTTTTGCATTGAGTATCGCAGAGATAATAAAAGAAAATGACATGGCAATTGCAATAATTATCAGCCAGTCACTCTTAATCCAGTTGTTACTCACACCAATTGCTGCCACAATCAGACCAAACTCGCTATAATTGGTTAGATTAAGCGTTGCTAGTAATGAAGTTCTTGCTCGTAATTTAAAGCGTAATAATAATGCCAGAAACAGAGCTGACTTGATAAATATAAAAGGTGTTATTATTGCCGCAATGATAACTATTTCAGTAGTTACATGACCAGATAAACCTATTGATAGAAAGAAGCCAATTAGAAATAAATCCTTAAAGCCTAACATGCTCTTAGCCATATCATCGGCTTTAGCATGTGAGGCTAATAACATACCTAGCAACAATGCTCCCAAGTCACCTTTCAGACCAACCAGTTCAAAAATTTCTGCCCCGCCCATAGCTAACAAAATGCCATATAGAACTAATAACTCACCCCGCCCGACGCTTTGCAGAATTTTATGCAAGAAAAATTTACAAGGAATTAGTAAAAATAGGGCAAATGACCAAATTGAGGGTGACTCATTAATAGAAAATGCCAGAAAAATCACCGCAGCAATATCCTGCATGATTAAAACACCTATCGCTATTTTGCCGTGTAAAGACTTTAACTCACCCTTATCTTCCAGCACCTTAACTACAAATACGGTACTAGAAAAACTTAAGGCAAATGCAACTACCAGTGTAGCTCGTAAGTCTAAATCAGTTAAAAATGTTATGCCAGTTAGGGTTAATCCATATATAATTAAGCTAAATAATAATACAATTATTGATGTATGTAGTCCAGTTACTGCCCAGATATGTGGTTTAATTAAAGTACGGATATTAACTTTAAGCCCAATAGTAAACAACAGTAAAGTAATGCCAATATCTGCGAGTCCTTGGAACAAGCCAAGATTAGCCACATCCTGAGTATTCAGGATAAATCCAGCTAATAAAAATCCTACCAGAGGCGGCAAGCCGATTAATTTAGAGAGAAAGCCAAGTATAAATGCCAGTAGCACTATCCATGCAACATCGCCTACAGCAATTGATACCAACTCAAAGTTCATTTAATTATATCTTTACTCTATGTTTCTATTATGCTCATAGTTAGTGCCTAACCGAGAAAGAGTAATCCCCTAATTCCGATATAGAAAACACGATTATAGCACTATTTACTATACGCACCAATGATCTTGCACTCTAACTAAAGTTCAAATCCTTCCTTGTAGGTGTTTTTTGGGAAGCATACTTTGGTGTAAAACTGCGGCAATGACAACTTTATTTCTATCAAATTGATAATAAATGACATGATTTTTATAAACAAAACCATAAGCACTCTCTCGAATATCTTGTTTCGGCGTACCAAGTAACGGATTTTTCTTTATCAGTTGTATGGTTTGGCTTAACCCCGTTAAATATTTTATAGTTTGATGTTCACCCCATTTTTTCATAGTATACTTTCGAATAAATTTTAAATCTTGTTTAGCTAAACTATGAAATATAAGCTGTTTCACTCGTCAAATTTACCAGCAATTAATGTTTCAAAAAAATCTGCATCATCATCTTCAAATAAGCCATTTTTTATATCTTCCTCAACCTGTTTAAACCTGTCTTTTAACATCTGTAGTTTTATTTGTTCCGTTGCTTCATAATCCTCAATAGAAATCATAACTGCAATGGGTTTGCCGTTTTTATCAATTTGTACAGGTGCAGATTGGACCTTTATCAACATTTCGCCAAAATGTATTTTTGCCTTGTTTGCTGTTAATACTTCCATAATACCTCTCTATTTCGTTCGATTCGATTATTTTAATCGATTTATTAATAACTAGCTATGGTTTTCCCTAATCCCGATATAAAAAATACATTTATAGCATAAGTCCTCGGACAAGCTCCTAGGCATACTACAATAGCTAAACACCTTTTAGTTGCCTGTGACCAGAGTATATTTCAATTAACACTCAATAATATTAACTGCCAAACCACCACGGGAGGTTTCTTTGTATTTAGACTGCATGTCCTGTCCAGTAATTTTCATGGTTTTAATCACCTTATCCAGAGACACCCAGTGATTGCCATCACCACGGCTGGCTAGTCTAAAGGCATTTATCGCTTTGACTGCACCCATGGCATTGCGTTCTATACACGGAATTTGCACCAAGCCAGCAATTGGGTCACAAGTTAGACCAAGATTATGTTCCATCGCAATTTCAGCAGCATTTTCTATATGCTCAGGTGACTCATTACAGGCAGCGGCTAAGCCAGCAGCAGCCATAGAGCAGGCAACTCCAACCTCACCCTGACAGCCAACTTCCGCCCCAGAAATTGAGGCATTCTCTTTATATAACATGCCTATGGCTCCAGCGGTAAGGATGAAGTTTCTAACTCCCTGAATATTTGCCTGTGGGCAAAAATGATAATAATAATGTAATACTGCTGGAATAATGCCTGCTGCCCCATTGGTTGGGGCAGTCACAACTCTGCCACCTGCGGCATTTTCCTCACTAACTGCCAGTGCATATAGATTCACCCAATCCAGTATTGTTAATGGATCACGCAAGGCAGCTTGAGGTTTGTCTCGCAGAGCATTAAATAATTCTGGTGCCCGGCGGTTGACCTTTAAACCGCCTGGTAAAATTCCAGTGGAATTTAAACCACGATTAACACAAGCTTTAAAGACAGTCCATAGGTTATCGAGTTGCTTGTTTATTCTGTGTTTGCTTAGCCATATTTTTTCATTGCTATACATTATTTCAGCGATTGTAAGGTTGTTGGATTTACATAGTGCTAATAACTGTTCGCCAGATTTAAAACTATAGGGCAGGGTGGTAGTATCTTCAATTATTTCTTTTTGGGCTAATTTATCATGAGAAATAATAAAGCCACCGCCAACAGAATAAAAATCTTTGCTTAGTAGCTCATTGTTATCATTATCATAGGCACTAAACCGCATACCATTTGAATGCAATGGTAAAGTTTTGCGTTTGTGGAATTTTAAATGTTTTTTATAATCAAATTTTATTTTGTGTTTAGTAGTTAGCTGAATAAATTTGTGTTTATCGATATAACTCAACACATCTTCAATAATATCTGGGTCAATTGTATCTGGAGCATAGCCGCTTAAACCTAAAATCACTGCTTTATCGGTTCCGTGTCCTTTGCCAGTATGAGCTAATGAACCAAACATTTCTGTTTTGATTGTAGCTGTTTGAGTCAATAGCTGCCTATGTTCTAACTGTTGGCAAAACAAATGTGCTCCACGCATAGGTCCCACAGTATGTGAACTTGAGGGTCCAATACCAATCTTAAATAAATCAAAAACACTAACTGCCATATAAATCACCATTACTTTATTGTGGTCGTAATTTTACCTAAATTTGCTGAATAGTTACCAAAAAATAATTCTATTCTCATGTTTTGAGAATAATAACATCTAATATTGCGTCTATAGCAAATTTCCTACAAAAAAATAGCTAAATTACTACTTAATTAATAAACATCTTCATGCGATAATACGAGGTCAATAATGAAAACAAATACACAAGCGAAAATATTGGAGTTAAATATGGATGAGAATAAAAAAAAGGCACTATCTGCCGCACTAAGCCAGATTGAAAAACAATTTGGTAAAGGTTCAGTTATGCGTTTAGGAGAACAGAGTACACTGGTTGGTGAGGTTTATTCATCAGGGTCTATTGGATTAGATGTCGCATTAGGCATAGGTGGCTTGCCAAAAGGTCGGGTCATTGAGATTTATGGGCCTGAATCAAGTGGTAAAACAACTTTGACCCTACATGCGATTGCCGAGTGTCAAAAAGCTGGTGGAACGGCGGCATTTGTTGATGCGGAACATGCACTAGATCCGTCCTATGCAGAAAAACTGGGAGTTAATATTAATGATTTATTGATTTCCCAACCAGATACTGGCGAACAGGCACTGGAAATCACCGATATGCTAGTGCGTTCTGGTGCAGTCGATTTGGTCGTGATTGACTCAGTAGCAGCGTTGACCCCAAGAGCTGAGATTGAAGGTGATATGGGTGACTCGCATATGGGTCTGCAAGCTCGATTGATGTCCCAGGCTTTGAGAAAACTAACTGCCAATATTAAACGCACTAACTGTATGGTTATCTTTATTAACCAAATTAGGATGAAAATCGGGGTTATGTTTGGTAGCCCAGAAACCACCACAGGCGGTAATGCACTTAAATTCTATGCCTCAGTCAGATTAGATATCAGGCGTATTGGAGCAATCAAAAAAGGTGATGAGATTTTAGGTAATGAAACCAGAGTTAAAGTAGTCAAAAATAAAATGGCACCTCCATTCAAACAGGTTCAGTTTGAAATTATTTATGGGCAGGGAATATCACGCCTAGGTGAGCTAATTGATTTGGGAGTGGCACATAATTTAGTCAATAAATCTGGTTCATGGTACTCCTATGGTGAAGCACGTATTGGTCAGGGCAAAGAAAATGCCAAGATGTATATGCAGGAAAACCCAGAAGTGGCAGCAGAAATAGAGAAAAAATTACGTGAAATATTATTACCACATTTGAGCGATATTAGCGAAGATGGCAAATAAAAAGGGTTATACCCTGCGTTCAGACCTAGAAAAAGCCAGAGCATCTGCTCTGGCTTGTTTGTCTATGCGTGAACATTCTAACCAAGAATTGCAAGAAAAATTAACTCGCAAAGGTTATGAGTCTGCTAGTATCGAAATGGTACTGGCAGAATGTTTGAGCTACAATTACCTTAATGATAAGCGGTTTGCAGAAATTTACTGGCGTACTCGTAGCAATAAAGGCTTTGGACCAAATAAAATCTCACAGGAACTGAAGCAAAAAGGCATAAGTGCGGAATTAATCGACTCAGCATTTAAGCAAGATGAGCTTGATTTTGCTAAAACCATTCAAAATGTCTACGTTAAAAAATTTAAAGGTAAAGAAATTTTAGACTTTAAAGATAAAGCTAAACGCCAGAACTATTTATATCGGCGTGGGTTTGGTATGGATTTAATTAAAACTGTTATTTGGGAATAATGGGTAGCTGCCTTATCAGACAATGATGCATAATAGTAAAACTTGGTTAAAAAATCTCTATCCTGGCTATTTTGCCATGACTATGGCAACTGGAATTATATCCATTGCTCTTTCTATGCACGGCTACCAGATGCTGGCAAATATTTTCTTTGCAATAACATTACTTACATGGTTTGGTATGATTTTTTTATATACATGGAGGCTTATAAAGTTCCCCAAAGCTGTATTTGATAACCTATTAAACCCGCAAACAACCTTTATGTTTTTTACTTTTGTAGCAGCAACCAATATCAGTGGAATGTTGTTATACCAGCATGGTTTTATCGTGCTAGCTATAATTTGTTGGGTGTTATCCTTTATTTATTGGGCAGCACTGATGTATTTTGGTTTTGCATCTTTGTGTTTTGCTCACCAAGATAAAGAAGTAAAGGTAGTACATGGAGGTTGGTTAATCTTAATAGTAGGTACCCAATCACTGGTTATTCTTGGAGCACAAATAGCAGGTGAACTAGGGCAGTATGCGACCTATATGTTGGTAGAAATTCACATGCTATGGGCATTAGGCATGATATTTTATGCCATATTTGTTACCTTGTTTTGTTATCGAATATTTTTCCTGAATATGCAAAGTAGTGATTATTCTCCATTGATGTGGGTAGTTATGGGAGCAGCGGCTATTAGTGCCAATGCGGGGAGTAATTTGTTATTAACTGATCCAGTTATTCAGGTCTTAGTCAACTTAAGACCAGTGGTACAAATGTTGTCAATTATGTTATGGACTTGGGCAACATGGTGGATTCCACTGCTAGTGATAATTGGTCTCTGGCAACATTGGTATTGTAAAGTTCCATTACGGTATGAACCAACGCAATGGAGTATAATTTTTCCATTGGGCATGTATACCGTAGCTACAAATAATTTGGCATTATCAGCAGAGTTTACTCCATTGCTATATTTGTCTGGCAGCATGTTATGGGTCGCAGTAATATCCTGGTTTGGTTTAATACTGTTTTGGTTTCACTCATTAACTACGAGGCATATTTCATAGGATTACTATAAACATAGGCGAACCCAAGGTAATTAGCACTAATTAGTGCTTGACCGAGAAAGAGTATTCTACTGCGGAAAAGCTGGATTTTGTCAAAATTCCTCCTTATTTTCGTCAAATAGCCAGCTATTCTCCTCAAATAATGAGAAATTTTGCTCAAAACCAGACTTTCCCTCGCTACGAATACTTTCTCGGTCAAGCACTAATTAATAATTTCGCAGCATTTGCTCAATAGTTTGCCTGATTTTATCTTTTAATGAATCCGGACTAAGTACCGTGATATTTTCACCATAACGTAATATATCCATTATCAATTCCATATCTTTATTGTAGGGAACCTCCAAAAATAATGAACCATCTCGAAGAAAGCTCACCTTTTGGTTAGAGTGCCATTGTTCTGCTGCCACCCATCTGCTTACTTTGGCAGAAACTTTTAATCTTGCTACATTTTTGGGTTTTCCTGAAAAAATACCATAAGAGCCACTAAAATGTTGCTTTAACTGCTCATCAGAAACCTGTAAACACTCTGCATCCAGTACCTGGTTTTGGCTAATTTGCTCTAGTGAAAAACTTCTAATCGCATCTCGTAAATGACACCAGCTATCAAGATACCATGCGTTTTTATAATTAGTCAGCTTTAAAGGAGAGATGATACGTTTGCTGACTTTATTGGTTGACCTTGCCTGATATTGTATCTCAAGTTTTTTATTATCCTGTAATGCACTAAAGACTTGGGCAAAAATACTATTATCTGCCTTGCGACTTAGGGCATGAATAATTTGAATATTTTTTTTGTCCTTAATACCGTGCTCTTTCAACAGTGACTCAATGTTTGCTAACAAACGTGATAGCGGTTTTTGCAATAGCCCTGACTGAATATCCTCCAGTAAATGATTTGCCATCAACAAAGCTTCTATTTCATCAGATTGCAAGCGTAAACCTGGTAGTTCAAAAGAGCTGTTGTCCAAATAATAAAAACCACCAGTATTGGTATCGGTCGCAATTGGTGCGCCGTATCCATCTCTTAAATCACCAATGATTCGATATACTGTAGCAATAGAACACTCCAGTCTTTCGGAAATTAATTCTTTACTAATTGGATAGTTAGCTGCCTTTAACATTTGATTTAATAAATATATTTTATCCTGCTTTTTCATGTGGTTAACTCGCTCAAATTTTTATATTGTTCCAATGCCTCAGGGTTGGACAGTGCATCAGTATTAGTAACAGGTCTATTATGAATAATATTGCGAACCGCAATTTCTACCAGCTTACCACTGAGAGTTTTTGGTACTGCGGTAACCTGAATAATCTTGGCAGGTACATGTCTGGGCGTGGTATTGGTCCGAATTGTGGTCTTTATCTTAGTAATCAAAATATCATCCAGTGTTAAATTGTCTTGCAAAACTACAAATAAAACAACCCTAACATCATTGTCCCAGTCCTGTCCAATAGCAATACTTTCAGTGACTTCAGGCATATTATCAACCTGTCTATATATTTCTGCCGTGCCAATTCTTACTCCACCGGGGTTCAAGGTGGCATCGGAGCGACCATAGATGGTTAGACCGTTATGCGTAGTTATCTTGGCCAAATCACCATGACACCAAATATTGGTAAATTTTTCAAAATAGGCACTTTTATATTTTTTATTATCCTCGTCATTCCAAAAGCTAACTGGCATAGCAGGGAAGGCATTTAAGCAGGAGAGTTCGCCCATTTCATTAAATACTGCCAGTCCAGCATCATTTAATATTGCTACCTCCATTGCCAAGCCTAAACACTGTAGTTCACCTTTATAAACAGGCAAAGCAGGATTGCCGAGGGCAAAACATGAGCATATATCAGTACCACCAGAGATAGAGGACAGGCATACATCAGTTTTCCATTGACTATAGACATAGTCATAATTTTCAGGCATTAACGGCGAGCCAGTGGATAAAATAGTTCTAAGTTGAGCAAATTCACGGCCTTTATTAGGAATAATATCCGCTTTTTCAATTGCAGAAATCCACTTAGCACTAGTTCCAAAGTGAGTTACTTTATATTTGTCCACAATATCTAACAACCGATTGCCATCTGGGTAAAACGGTGAGCCATCATATAAAACTAACGTAGCTCCAGTACTCAAGGTCGATACCATCCAATTCCACATCATCCAACCACAGGTAGTAAAGTAAAATAATTTATCATCAATATTAACATCACTGTGTAGTACCAGTTCTTTTTTATGCTGTAATAAAATTCCACCAGTTCCATGTACAATACACTTAGGTTTACCTGTAGTTCCTGAGGAATAAAGAATATATAAAGGATGGCTAAAGTCAACAGGTTCAAAAACAACCTTCTCCTTGTCATTGTTTAATGCTTCATTCCAGGTGATAAAATCACAATTATGCCAATTGGTATTTGCGAAAGGAATAACCACAACCTGTTTAATCGAAGCAATTTGACTAGCGACAACTCTGACCTTTTCGATACAGTCATGAGTTTTACCGTTATAAAAATAACCATCAGTAGTAAATAATATCTTAGCCTCAACCTGTCCAAAACGATCAACCACACCCTCAAATCCAAAGTCAGGTGAGGTTGAGGTCCAAACTGCACCAATAGAAGTAGTAGCCAACATAGCAATTATAGTCTCAATAATATTAGGCAAAAATCCTGCAACTATATCACCTTTAACTATTCCTTGCTGTTTGAGAAAATACTGGAGCTTGGCAACCTTGGTATAAAGTTGATTGTAGGTTATGGAGCTATAGACACCATTTTCATTTTCAAACTCTATTGCAGTTTTAGTATTATTGTATTTTAAAATATTTTGAGCATAGTTCAATTTCCCATTAATAAACCAGCGGCTATCAAGCATATGCTCACCGTATGTTACAACGCTAGTTGCTGGCTGGATAAAATCAATCTCACAAAAATCCACTACCGATTGCCAGAATTTTGCCGTTTCATTAATAGAAAATCGGTGTAACTGCTGATAATCATTAATATTCATAGCAAACTTCTGATTTATATAATGCTGAAATTTTGTAATATTCAAATTATCAATGCCAGATTGACTGGGTTTCCATATAGGTTGCTTGGACATATATTTAAAGTTAAGGTTAGATTTGAATTAATTTTAACAAATAATCGGATAAAACCCAAATCCCGATATAGAAAATACGATGATAGCACAAGCCTTTGATGCATTCTAATTCACATTTCTATATTGGGATTTGGGTCAAAAGTTATAAATTCGGTATTTCTATGAAATATGCAAGTTAGTGGAATTTGACAATTATATCAACCACTCTAACACAATTTTGCTACCAAGATAACCTGTTGCTAGTAAAGCCATGCCTGTAATTGTAAGTGTGATGAGCTTTTCTCCACGCCAGCCTTTGCTTATTCGTCCTAAGATTAACATGCCAAAAATTAACCATGCCAATATTGAAAAAACAACTTTATGCCCAAGATATTGTTGCATGAAGTTATCGATAAAAATAACTCCAGATATTAGTGAGGTGGAAAGGATTAGCCAACCTAGGCATATTAGTTGGAATAGTTTTTTTTCCCCAGCCAATAAAGACTCCAAACCTGATGAAGCAGAAAAATTTGTATTTTTAATTTTCTTAATCTGTACCCATAATGATATTGCATACAAAGCGGCTACTGATAATACTGAATATGACAGCATTGACAAACTGATATGTAAGTCTAGTTGCCATGAAAACGGTTTGTATTGGTAAGACTCTAAAGCTGGATTAAAATCAAGTAAAGCAAATGATGATAGCACAAATATTAACAATGGAGCTTTCACCCACTTACTGTTTATTTTAAATATTAATACAATCATTACCGATAGCCACGAAACCAAC
>UOEW01000030.1_pt1 | contig 28159 bp, 27 predicted proteins | sample 1988701 | NCBI WGS metagenome assembly UOEW01 (sample SAMEA4712195, study PRJEB27164) | hydrothermal vent metagenome | biome: marine basaltic hydrothermal vent biome; feature: marine hydrothermal vent; material: mineral | place: Pacific Ocean | collected 2011-06-14/2011-07-23 | depth 1719 m | reverse complement strand
AGTATGGTGTCGTTATGTTTCTGCGCCTAAACTTCTCAGGCTCTGCAGTTATTCTGTACAAACACTAAGCTTTTCTGAGGTAATACAATGCGGTTATCAATGTTTTGCATAATTTCCATTTTACTGGTTTCACAGCCATCTCAAGTCGTAGCACAAGCGACATACTCAGATCAGCCTTATGATGTTGTGTATGTTCGGTGCCACAGAGACCGTTGAGATGCCTGATGGCAGTGGCGAAACACTATTGAACTGGAACGGAGTTAACGATCTCTGGTTGTCTGTTACCAACAACATCATACAACGACCAGGCTGTGACCTTGTTTTACACCAAGGGGTACAATCAATACCAGTCAATTTATTACACTAGATTTGAAGATACTCGTTCATATATTGCAGGTTATGGAGTCCCTGGTGCAGGTGGCTTTTTTAATACAGGTCACTTTCAAAGTTTAATGAACCTTTATCCAGACAACTCTGTTAGTAATGGCCAATACGCTGTGCGGCGAGGGGTTGCTATGTTCCCTTATAATGCCCCCGCCTGCATCTATCGATATGATCTTAATTTGGAAGAATCTGTGAAGATTTCACCTGATTGTGATATCAATGATCCAACTAGTGGCATGATTGGAGGTCGAGCTCATGCTCACCTTGATGGTGATGGTGATCCTAATTGGCGTAGCAATACTCCTGTAATGGACACAGGTGCGTTTGCTCTGCCGGATGGCAGAATTGCATTCTCAAGTAATCGCGATAATGGTTTTGGACGCTTTCAACTATTCACTATGACTGCAGATGGTACAAATATGCAGCTTATTGGACATCGTGCGATGGGCAATCAGCTGCATGGTTACCCTATGCTTGATGGCCGTATTGTCTACACCTCTAATGACCGCATGTTGCAGAAGACAACGAATAATAACTTTTCCCTGTTTAGCATAAATCCTGATGGTGGTGATCCCTTTATTTTTGCTGGAGAGAACGATCCAACGGCGATCAGTTACCATTACGTTACACAGTTGTCTGGCGGAGATATCGTGGTAAACATTTATTACAACAAAAATAATATGGCTATGGGTAGCCTTTTACGATTTCCTGTTGATCCTGATAATGCTGATTTCGTGCACATAAAAGGTGATTCGCTTGATGCTGACCCAGGAAATATTTATATACCTGATGTTGATATATGGGTACAAGGAAACAAGTTAATGCCTTTTGTTCGAAAAGGACAGTACAAAGTGACCCCGCAGGCTAGCAACGGTGATGTTCAGGTTCGGGAATATATTGATAGTGCAGATTGCTGGATTCATCCTAGTAGACAGATAGGTGGACAAACCGTTGTAATAGATGGTGGGAACTATGCGGTGGATCGTGCGGAAATTAAAATGAAGGGTAGATTCACTATGCCGGCAGCCGCACCAGGCAATGATCTTATCGCCACCTACACTATCGGGGGGTCATCCACAATTTCGCCACCCAATGAGTGGAGTGCAGACTTACAGACCATGCTGAACCATTTGGGTAAGGATGCAGGTATCTGGTTACTCCCGTTAGCCGACTCAGGTAGAGATGTTATTGGTCACATTGCAGATGATGGTCAAATTATTGTAGATTTCCCTGAGTATCATGAAATTATGGCCCGTGCAGTTGTTCCTTATGCTTCTATCTACGAACAGGACATGTCCGTGCGAGAGACTCCTCGTAACGACGGCATTGATGTAAGGCTGCCAGAAGGAGCACCTTATGCACTAAGCGGTGCCTCAAGCCTTATGGATCGTGAGACTATGGGCTTAAATGGGACTCCATGGAATATGCGTGATCCAGGGGGCACCATGTCTGGTCGCACATATTTGAACCTAGGGGCTCAAGGTGGCGATTTATCAGTCTATAATAATAGTGAGATTGCAGGTATTCGTGTCTCCATGCCTGTGCCGACCTTTCCCTTGGGGATCAGTGGCGGCATCGAACGATGGGCTGGCGTGCAGTCGCATCATATGTGCATCCTGGGCGAATTTCCTACCAAAAAACCCGATGATGTTTCAGTGGATGGCAATGGAAACCCTGATACGAGTTTTATTGTTAGGCTCCCAGCCGATACACCGTTTCTTTTTCAGGCCATCGATAAGCGAGGTATGGCGCTAAATCTGGAAACAACATCTCGCTCAGCTGTGCGTGGCGAGAAACAACTGTGTGTTGGGTGTCATGTGCATACCGACAGCATACCGAATCAATTAGACCCTCTGCAGTCCTATGCACACAAGAATGCTGGGTATTTTGGGGATTTCACGCAGAATAGCGCACCGTTGTTTGATGGCGGTATGATTAATAATGTACCGACGACTGAGGCTGCAGATGTGATCTACGCGGAGGCTGAGGCCCCAGGGGTTTCCAGTCGGAAAAGTTTTGCTGCAGACTGGAATAATGGTGTATCGCAAACCATTAACCAGTATTGCTCCTCTTGTCATGCCAATGGCCAGGCAGCACAGGTGACAACAGGTTTACTCCTGGACGGCTCAGAGATGACATACGAGCTGATAGTCAGAAACTCTTATCGGAACAGTAATAATGTAATGGTTAATTGGGCAACCAAGCCCGATGTAGGTTTAAACGTTGCTGACTTTAATGATTCTAGTTTGGATAGGATTACCCGTGTATTTGATTGCTGTATTGCCAGTCGCTGGCTAGCACTAAATAGTGCTCGTTCCAGTATGTTAATTTGGGCAATGTATGGTGAACGACTAGATGGACGTGATAACACTACAGGTCTACCTCCTATAAGTAGTGGTGTGCCAGTAGATGACATTAATAGGGAAAATCCAGCTATTTGGCCTGCCGTTGCCGAGCATATTAGCTACCTTGATGGTACCAGCAGTATGCCAGGTACTGTCTCAATGCCAGAGCATGCAAAAAGACTGGTTGCTCGCTGGATAGACATAGGTGCACCAAAGCTGAATGTGCATAATGACATGATGCGTCCTGTACTGACTATTACTCCCATTAATGCTGGGACTGATGAAGCACCATCTATCAGTATGGTAAAAGTTGGTCTTTGGGATGATTCTGACATTGATTACAGTCGATTCAAAGTTACTAAAAATGGTGCAGATATTACGCCAACGCTAACAGGCTCTCCAGTAGTTATTGATGTTTCGCTGGGTACGACAATTACTAATTTAAATCAGGATACGGAATTATTTGTTTTCGAGATATGGGATAAACCTAATAGAAGCTATGATCAAGTTAGACCTGAGACAGTTGCAGCTAACAGAAGTAGGGAAGTTATTACTGGGCGTGCTTTGTTACGTATCCTTGGCAGTTCAGGTGGTATAACTGATTTAATCTTTGCTAATGACTTTGAGTAATGCTCTGAGTATTTAGCTAATTATTATTAAAATAACAGGATAATTTATCTCTTGTTTGTAGAGCACGCTAATGAAAGCTTATATCAAACTAATTGTACCGAAGCTAAGGCTGAAATATTGAATTATATTATTGGTTATTATAGTCAAGCCAGACCGCATCAACATAATGGTGGCAGATCACCTAATGTTGCGGAGGAAAATTACTGGAATGACCACTATTCTGTGACCAAAATAACTTGGCCACTACAGATTTCTTTGGCTTATGTAATTTTACTTTCCGGAGTAGGAGTTGTGATGATTCTCTGGGCAGGGATATAGTTTAAAAAGTAGTTGAACCCCATGCGTCCGTTGCCATCCATACAAGGATGGATATACACAAACATGAGATCACGTACAGCTTCCCGGTTTGGGGCGTGTGTTGGGAGTAGCGAATAAAAAACCAAGGACAGTCGCCCCATTTAGTTTTTAAGATTAAAAATCGCATCTGCATTTACCCAATACACTTCACCTTTGGTCACTCCTTTCCATCCACTATCAGGAGGATTACTGTATCTTCTTGAAAAGAAAAAATATTTGCCATCTGGTGTCATATAAGGACAGTAATAAATCCAATCTTTGACTAATGTTTCGCCAAGATCAAAATAAATTGGTGTTTGCCATTTGTTGTTTTTTTTAAATGACACAGCAAATCCTCCTTCATCTGTATAAGTGTTTGCTGTAATCAAATAACTTTCATCTGGTGAAACATAAGTGCTTCGTTCACCTTTTTCTGAATTCACTTCTGAACCTATGTTTACAGGTTTGTCAAATTTCCCATCTCCTATATATTGAGCTCGATAAATATCACGTTTACCAAGACTATCTGGTCGGTCAGATGTAAAGTATAGGCTACCATCAGCAACTACTACAGGGTATGACTCTGCGTATTCGTCAGTTGATATAGGGTATCCAACTTTAGATGCTATTTGCCATTTACCTTCTTTTTTATGGCTTTTATATATGTTTGGTTTAGAGCCATTTGCACGTTCTTCAGGGCTAATTCCAAGGAAATACATTGTATTGCCATCTTGTGTAATTGATGGATCGATAGCTACAGATTCAGCATCTTGGTCAGTATACATTTGAATGGGTTGTGGTGTAGTCCAATTACCACCACTTAATTCAGAATGGTGAATAACAAAGCTTCCGTCAATAATTCTCGTAAAAAACATTTCTGTAAACGAAAAGTTAAACACTGTATTAATTTCTATATCATCTGTATTTACTATTGATGGGGCAAATAACTTAGGTGTGATATCTGGTGGTTTTTGATCTAAATAGGAATTATATGAATTAGTTGAGTTAGTTGTTTTACAACTTTGCAAAATAACAACTAGTCCAATGATTGCCAGTAATAATTTAGTATTTTTCATTTTATCTCTTTTTGTTTATTGGTTTTTATCATGTTGTATATTAGAGTTAGACTTAGTGTGTTTATTAAGTTGCAGATTAGAGTGCTTTTTTATTAAATACTCTTATTTATGAAATTAGACCCTATCCATTGACTTTATTATTTGTACCTGAGGCGATCAACAATCTGAGCGTTCACCCAAAAAATATTGGCTTTTCCTTTACCTAAATGCCTGTAAAAGAAAAAATATTTCCCATCAGGCGTGACACTACCATATGCATCTGGAAGGTGTCAACCTCATATGGACAGTTATTTAAAAGATAACATCTATTTCACGTAGCCAGCGGCTGTCAATGTTGGGAGGTTGACCCGATCATCGAGGATCGGTCCATCTTCTGGCTCAGTGATCGGGTTAATGGCCACGGTCTCTGGCGGCATGGGCACAATGATCCGACCACGCACAAAACGCTCTAGCTTAAGTCACTTGTGATCATATATTTTGCTAGCTCATTTGTGTGTCTCTTTTTTTTCTTTTTTTTTCATTTACCGACATTGTTAGAGGCAAATTTATAACTTTTATCAAAATACTTTATTAGGCTATCTAAATATTTTAAGTTAAGAGCATTGCCAAAGTGATCTTCTTTGCCTTTAGCAACATTGTTTCTGTGTGCGATTAAGGATTTTTTGTCATGTTCAAGAAATGCAATAGTTGCCAACACATAGTCATTCCATCTTAACGCCTGTTTACTAAAATCTTCTTTGTCTTGTAAAACTGTTTTAGCCCACTTAACAGCTACACTATAATCACCAGTATGTGCTCTCAATTGAGCAATATGCCACCTCAGTGAGCTTTGTTTAGCGTTGTTCACTTCAATGTATTTTTCAATTAAATCTGCTGCCTCTTTGTCACAAAGATTGCTTGCCATAGAGCGAAACCCTTTCCCCATGGTTTGGTCAAACTCTTTATATGAAAGAAGCATGTCGGTCTTTAAATGTTGTTGATAAAGTTCTTTGCAATTCTGAGCCTTTGCAGTTAATGCAGCGATAAGAGTGATAAGAAGAATTAGTATTTTCATAAAGGAGCCTAAGTACGTGATATAGAAATGGTTATGACAACAGTTCTAAATATATAGTTGCGTGTTTTTGTTATTTCAGTTGTAACAACAAAAAAAACTTGACGCACAACAATCTTATCTCTACTATTGTCGATATAAATTGACAACCGTAGAGATATGCAGCTATCAGAATTTGAATTAGAGGTCATTAGCCTGTTGTGGAAACTCGAAGAGTCTACCGCTCCAGAGTTACACAAAGAAATCATTAAAGACAAAGATGTGACTTACTCAACAGTAAAAACCATTATTGATCGATTAGAAAAAAAAGCAGCCATTAAAAGAATCAAAAATTACGGCCGTACTATTGTCTATGCGCCAGCCGTAAAACAAGAGTCTTTACAAAAGCCCATGATAAAAAAATTTATTGAGAAAGTGTGTGCAGGCAATCCACGCTTGTTATTGAATCATTTAATGGAAGATGAAAAACTATCCGATGATGATATTGCCTATTTACAATCAATCATCAATAAGAGGAAATAAGCATGTATCAGTATTTTGCTTTTAATATTATCTATAGTTTTATTGTTTTTATGTACTTGTACTCGTTAAAAACCGCACCTTTTAGAGTTCGATTTAGAATTGTACTGTTAGCAATGATTAGTTGGTTGTTGCCTTATGACTTAATCAACAATTTCTTAGTTCAAGATAATTCAATGGTTTTTTCTACAACCATATCAGGTTTTAATAGCGGTATTAGACAAATTATAGTTTCACAAATAGACAGCGAAACTTATCTGACTTTTTTGAATTTCATTGCTGCCATGACCTTTATTGGTTTCATCTGGTTCATGAAAGATGTTTTATCATTAAAAATTAAATTACAAAAATTAAGCAAAGAAATCAGCTTATATAAAAGTATAAATGGTATTGAAATTTATAAAATGAACAATCAAGAAATATTCACCACAGGCTTAATAAAGCCCAAAATAGTCATAGGTGAAAAGTATTTAAATTCACCGTTTACGGACAGCATTATTAAACATGAACTTCAACACATACGATCTAATGACCAGTGGTGGCTGTTACTTATCACCCTTGTGCAAAGACTATTGTGGTGGAACCCCATTGTTTATTTACTCGCCCATAAAGGCAGAGAATTAATTGAATTAAGTTGTGACCAAGCTTGCAAAGAAGAAAGTACAGATAATCAATACCAACAAGACCTTGCACAAATACTTGTCCAAACAAATCAAGAATCAAACCCGCTTGTCAGTCATTTTTTTGGCAAAGACAAGTTTAATATTTTTAGAATTAAACAATTATCAAAGGAGTTTACAATGAATACAACACACAAAACCTTAATCTTTTCTACAGCGTTTGTTCCATTTGTTCTTATGCTGTTGGTTATTACCTCATCGGTATCTTCTGAAGAAACAAAACCTATTGGAGGTGTAAGTTTTGATACCATGCCAATTAAGGAAAACCAAGCTAAAATAGTATTAGATGCACACCTCTATATTGATGATCCAGACGTCGTCATCACTCCCAAAGAGCCCAATGCCAATTTAAAAACCAACTTCAACACACACAAATCTTTTGCTGCCAGTGTTGTAGTCAATCTTGATGAAAGTTTTTCTTTGGGTGCAACTGAGTTACAGGATTTTAAAATGGAGGTACTACCAACTCTTTTTGAAAATGACTCACTGTTGTTTTCTACCAAAATAAGTTTCTCAGTATTGGGTGAGGTCATTAATCTTGATCCTGCACTGGCAATAAGACGGCATGATACGGGTCACATCATATTGGATGACGAAAATGGGCGTTATAAATTTGAACTATACATCACAGTTAGACAATAGATAGTACCTTGATTGTGGGTTGACTTTTATCGTACAAGTCTGTAAAGCCCCTATTTCAGATGAACTTTACCATTTTTCTTAAAAATTATACTCCTCTATGAAATATACGGGTTAAAATCCATGCTTGTGAATAAAACCCATAATACTTATGCAGGCTAAAACTAAAAACAAACTTTCTTTAATTGCTGTAGCAATACTATTTCTCACACCCGTAATTGCAGCAATTGTGATGAATTCAAAACTAGTGGATTTCTCTCCTAAATCTTTTACCAACTATGGAAATTTTATTCAGCCACCGATTAAGATTACCGATACAGAAAGTCTTAAACCCTTTGAGGGATATTGGACGGTAGTGTATCATCAGTCAGGGGTGTGTATGGATGCGTGTATGGTAATGTTCGATACTATAAATCGAATCAGGTTAACCAAAGGGCATAAGATGAAAAAAATCAAATTATTGGTTTTACATCCTGAAAATAATAGACTTGAAACTCCTGCCCAGTTTGCGGCAATCCAACAGCAGTCTTATGCTGAAACTGATAAGTTAAAAAACATATTAACTGAATTATCTGCCCAATCTTTAGGTAATGGCGAGGGCTTATATCTATTGGCACCTGAGGGATTTTTAATGATGTCATACCCACAAAACTTTAAACCACAGGATGTGATTTCGGATCTGGGTTTATTGCTTAGAGCCAGAAAAAGTGAAGGCTAATATGAAAAATTATGCAAAACTAGCATGGTTTGCTCTGGCACTAACATTAGTTGTGGTGATACTTGGTGCCTTTGTGCGTTTGTCTGATGCGGGGCTTGGTTGCCCAGATTGGCCTGGTTGTTATGGGCACGCAGTATGGCCTAGTGAGGCAGCTGAAATCACTCAGGCAAATATAGATTTTCCCCAACGTGCGGTAGAGCCAGATAAAGCATGGAAAGAAATGATACATAGATATTTTGCCGCTATTCTTGGTTTGGTGGTACTGGGGTTGTTTATTTGGGCATTTATCAAGCGTAAAGATATATCTTTTACCCAGCCACTTGTGTTGGGGCTGGTAATTGTATTTCAGGCAGCTTTAGGTATGTGGACTGTTACCTTGCAGTTAAAACCTATTATCGTAATGGGGCATTTAATGGGCGGCATGCTGACTTTGTCATTACTGTGCTGGCTGGCATTATCAGCCTCAAACTCGATTAAACCCTATCGTTACGGTGGACATGTGAAACAATGGATGGTTGTGCTTGCCTTGTTACTGGTGGTAATACAAATTATGTTAGGTGGTTGGACTAGCTCTAATTATGCTGCTCTTTCTTGCATTGGCTTTCCTTTGTGTAATGGTGAACTGTGGCCAAAAATGAACTTTTCTGAAGCCTTTATCATGTGGCGTGGCTTGGGTGTTAATTATGAATTTGGAGTGCTTGATGCCCCAAGTAGGGTTGCGATTCAAATGACCCACAGAATTGGCTTTGTAATTTTGTCATTATATTTAATATGGCTATCGACCAGACTAATGAAAAATCGTGAGCTTATGCCTTTGGGGTTGTTAGTAATTGCCTTGCTGTCAATTCAGGTGGCACTAGGTATAGCAAATGTGGTGTTTAATTTGCCCTTAATAGTAGCAACTGCACATAATGGAGTGGCAGCACTATTATTACTATCATTGGTAATGCTCTTGTATAAAACTCGAAAAGAAACATGAATAAATCTACCTTTAGTCAATATCTTGAGCTAACCAAACCAAAGGTAGTTTTACTGATTGTATTTACTGCACTAGTTGGCATGTTGTTATCAGTAGATGTTGGCATTCCACCATTGATGACTATGGTTTATGGCTTAGTTGGCATCGGGTTTGCTGCAGGCTCTGCTGCTGCTATCAACCACTGGGCAGATCAAAAAATTGATGCCATAATGCTAAGAACCCAACACCGTCCTTTACCACAAGGTGAACTTACTGACTGGAATGTAATTATTTTTGCCTTGGTTTTATGTGCTATTTCCATGGCTATTTTGATTACCAAAATTAATACCCTAACTGCAGTTTTAACTTTTCTATCTCTAGTTGGTTATGCCTTTATCTATACTTTTTTCCTAAAGCGGGTAACTCCACAAAATATTGTAATCGGCGGAGCAGCGGGAGCAGCACCTCCAGTACTTGGATGGACAGCAATAACTGGCAACCTAACTGGTGATGCACTATTACTATTTGCCATAATTTATACTTGGACACCACCACATTTTTGGGCTTTAGCCATTCATAGAGTAGATGATTATGCTAAAGCCAAGATTCCAATGCTACCGGTAACTCATGGCATAAAACATACCTTGCTACATATTATTTTATATACTATTTTATTATTTATAATCAGTATATTTCCTTATCTGGTTGGTATGTCAGGCTGGGTGTATTTAATTGGTGCTATTATCCTTGGTGCGAGATTTCTGCAGTTGGTGTTACAAATGCGTACTTCTAAAGACTCTATGTTGCCATGGAAAGTTTTTAAATACTCTATTTGGTATTTAATGATTTTATTTGCACTATTGCTGATAGATCATTATCTGCCTGTACATAATTTGAATCACAAAGTATTTCATGCACCACTATTGTAGCACCCTAAACTGGGCTTTTAAATAAGCCAAACTCTTGAAAAATGGTCAAATAACCCTTATAATTGTCCTCAATATTACTATCATGAGGAATCAACATGAATTTTAACTTCAAATCATCAAACCCAGCAATGTCGGTGTTTGATAAAACTGCAGACCTGAGTCTGGGACCAACCGATGAGTTTATGGTTGATGCGTCCCAGAGAATGACCATCAACGGTACAGTCAATAAAACTGGCATACTAATCTTAATTGTTATCGTCTCTGCTGCCTGGAGCTGGTCATATCTACCCCAAAATCCTGGCATGTATATACCCTTTTTCTTTGGTGCACTTATTGCAGGAATAGGGGCAGGCGTACTATTGTGGAAAAAACCAGAACTATCCTCAAAAGTAGCACCGGTGTATGCGGTGTTTGAAGGATTGTTTTTAGGTGGTTTATCGGTATTTTTAGAGCAGCAATACCAAGGCATAGCCATGCAGGCAGCTTTGGCAACTATGGCAACCGTAGTTGGCATGTTAATTGCTTATAAAACTGGCATTATTAGAGCAACCCCAATGTTTAAGAAAATAATTATTACTGCCGCAATTGGTATTGGTATATTTTATCTTATTAGTGTTGCTGCCTACTTTATTTTTGGAACAAGCTTTAGTGTCAACAATTTAACCAATGCAACCCCAATGGGTATTGCAGTAAGTGTATTTACTACTGGAATTGCAGCTTTATTTTTGATTATGGACTTTGATCGAATTGAAAGAGGTGCCACCGAAGGTGCACCTAAATTTATGGAATGGTATGGTGCATTTGCACTCACTGTCACAATTTGCTGGTTATATTTTGAAATGATTAGACTGTTAGCTAAACTAAGAGATTAAAACAGCTCTATCAATGCAGATATGAACTAAAAAAGGGGAACAGTGTTGCCCTTTTTTTAAAGAGAACAACAGGAGAATTAACCATGCTAAGAGTTTTTTTATTTTTAATAACCAATGTAGCGGTATTGGCAGTAATTAGTATTGTTATGCGTATATTTGGCTTTGATAGCTACATGTATGAGAACGGCCTCAATTATAAGGCATTGGCAATATTCTCAATAATTTGGGGCTCGGTTGGTTCTTTTATCTCACTGGCAATATCCAAGTGGATGGCAAAACGCTCAATGGGTGTACAGGTAATTGAAAACCCTGCCAATGAAACCGAAATGTGGCTGGTAGAAACCATCCGCAGACAGTCTGAAAGTGCGGGTATTGGTATGCCTGAGGTGGGTATTTTTAACTCAAAAAGCCCCAATGCCTTTGCCACAGGTATGAATCGTAATAATGCCTTGGTAGCAGTTAGTACAGGTCTGCTGGATAGCATGACTCGCAATGAGGTAGAAGCAGTGCTAGGTCATGAGGTAAGCCATGTTGCTAATGGTGATATGATTACCATGACTTTAATCCAGGGCGTTCTTAATGCTTTTGTGATATTTTTCTCACGAATTATTGGTTATGCCATCAGTGCGGCAATGCGGGGCAATAATCGTGGTGGGAGCTATGGCATTGGCTTTTATATCGGTTCCTTTTTAGCTCAAATTGTGTTGGGCTTTTTAGCTGCTATGATTATTAGCAAGTTTTCACGCTATCGTGAATTTCATGCTGATACTGGCGGTGCTAGATTATCTAGCAATCAAAATATGATTAATGCCCTAAAGGCCTTGCAAAGGTCATCAAATAGCACCAAATTAGAAGGCGAGTTTGCTGCCTTTGGAATTTCAGGCGGGAAAGCAAAGTTAAAGAGCTTATTCTCAACCCATCCACCACTAGAAGATAGAATTGAAGCACTGGAAATTAATAAATATATTTAGTTTAGGTTTGCTCTAATCACTAAATGTCAAATAAGCCCGTCATAATCGCAAAAAATATTAGCTGTCAACGAGGACATTACCTGCTATTTAAGACCGTGTCTTTTACACTAAGTGCTGGTCAATCCTTGTTGATTAGCGGCCCTAATGGCATTGGTAAGACCACTTTGCTTGAGTCGATTGCAGGTTTGCGAGCTTTACAACATGGTACAATACAGTTTAAGGGTATTAATCTAGCTATGAATAACGATGAGTGGCTCGAACAATCTTTGTATATTGGACATAAAACTGGCAATAAAAAGGAATTAAGCTGCTTGGAAAATTTATGCTTATTTCTGCAAATTCAAGGATTTGAGGTCAGCACAAAACAGGCTGAGAATGCACTGGAAAATGTTGGGCTGGCAGGTTTTGAATATCAGCTATCAGGGAGCTTATCTGCTGGGCAGAAAAAACGTCTAGCACTGGCACGATTAACCTTGATTGATGTACCCATCTGGATTTTAGATGAGCCTTTTGTCAATTTGGATATAGCTGGTTGTGACTGGTTGCTAGCTGTGTTACAACAGCATACTAAAAATAATGGCATCTTAATTATTACTGCACATGATAATAAAGCCATTCGCCAAAGTGCCACTATCGAAGTTGTTCTGAAGGCTACTATATGAAACCGTTTCTGGCCTTGGTAAAACGTGATTTAATCCTTGGTTTACGGAAGAAATCACAAATTTATCAACCGCTGGTATTTCAGTTGTTGGTGGTTACCATGTTTCCTCTGGGATTGGGAAGTGGCTCCAAGACTCTGGCATTGATTGCACCTGCGGTAATTTGGATTTTGGCATTGTTAGCAAGTTTATTAACCCTTGATCAAATTTTTAAAAATGACTATGATGATGGTAGTGTTGAGTCTTATGTATTAACTTCTTACCCATTATCATTGGCAGTATTGGCAAAAATCTTAGCTCACTGGCTATTATCTGGCTTACCTTTGGTGATTTTTGCACCTGTTATTGGGATATTATTGCATTTACCTAGTTCCTCTTATCCTATATTAATGTTATCATTACTCATTGGCACACCAATATTTAGTTTTATTGGTTCTATTGGCTCGGCATTGACCATGAGTTTGAAACATGGCGGGTTATTATTAACCATTTTGGTTATGCCGTTGTTGGCTCCTGTGTTGATTTTTGGAGCAGGTGCAGTGGTTGAGAGCTCACTTGGAAACTCTGCTAGTCAACACTTGTTGTTATTGGGTGGATTATTGGTGCTGAGCTTTACTCTGGTGCCATTTGCTGCTGCTGCTGCAGTTAAGATAAATTTGGAATAATGAGAATTTGAGTGAAAAAACACAGAACAAATGTAATTATCAGGCTTTATCATCAGCTGGGTTCGCCTCCGTCTTTTTATAAAATCAGTGGCTATTTTACCAAATGGTTGTTATTAATCGCCGTAGTTTTAGCTGGATTTGGTTTATATGACGGCTTAGTACTGGCACCAGCTGATTATCAACAGGGTGATAGCTTTCGGATAATTTATGTACATGTACCAGCGGCATGGATGTCGATGTTTGTTTATGCGGTTATGGGATTTGCGGCTTTAATTGCTATTATTTGGCGAATGAAAGTAGCCGAAGCCGTGCTACTGGCATCTGCTCCAATTGGGGCATGGTTCACCTTGATTGCTTTGGTTACTGGTTCGCTTTGGGGCAAACCCATGTGGGGAACATGGTGGGAGTGGGATGCGCGCATGACCTCAGAGCTGATTTTGCTATTCCTTTATATTGGAGTTATGGCAACCTATGCTGCTTTTAGTGAGGACTCGCGTAAAGCGGCACGCATGGCTGCTTTGGTTGCGGTTGTAGGTCTAGTTAATCTACCAATTATTCATTTTTCAGTTCAATGGTGGTCATCTATTCACCAAGGAACCACCGTATCACTAACAGGTGAGAGTAAAATTGTCTGGGAAATGTTGCGACCCTTACTAACCATGGCAGTTGCTACTAAATTTTACTATGGTTACTCAATGCTAACACGAGCCAGAATTTATTTGCTGGAAACCGAGCAACATAAAAGATGGGTTCAGACCCTTATTACAGAGGAAAAAGTATGAACGAGTTTTTACATATGGGCGGCTATGGCTTTTATGTTTGGTCTAGCATTGGTCTGTTTGTAGCAGCCATGCTGATTGATTTTATCAGCCTGAACATGAAAGAAAAAACGGTAAAGAGAAATATCCAGTCATTTATTCGTCGCAATAAGAAACTCTAAGTAAATTTTATGGCACTATATAGTGCCTGACCGAGACAGTAAAACAATCAAATAAGTGAACCATTTAACAAAAATTTAATTACTTATCATTTATAATGCAGGTACACTTATTCAAGGTTAGGAAGCTCATAATGAAAAAAATATTTACCACCATAGCTTTAGCTCTATGTTCTATCACTGCCAATGCTGCAATTCCAGTAGATTTAGACTTAACACTGGTTGGATCGGTTTCAAGCAATCTTGGAGTCCGCCATGCTGGAGATGGCTCCAATCGCCTGTTTGTTATCAGCCGAAATGGAGTAATTAGGGTTTTTGATGACCAGGATAATTTATTGCCAACCCCTTTTCTTGATATTCAGTCAAAAGTTGTTAGTGGCGGTGAAAGAGGTTTGCTGGGCTTGGCGTTTCATCCAGATTACACCAACAATGGTTTTTTCTATGTTAACTACACCAAAGAGTCTCCTAATAGAGGTGATACTATCATAGAAAGATATCAGGTTTCTGCAGGTGATGTGAATGTTGCTGATGAAAATTCTGGTACAATTCTAATGAGAGTCGTTCAAGACTTTTCAAACCATAATGGTGGTGATTTATTATTTGGTCCTGATGACTATTTATACATCCCATTAGGTGATGGTGGTGCTGGCAATGACCCAAATAATCGTGCTCAAAGTATGGATCAGTTACTGGGGAAAATGCTTAGAATTGACGTAGATGGCTCTCTGGTTGCCAGTGATAATGAGTGCGGCCTAGAAGCTGCTAACTATGGTATTCCAAATGATAATCCATTTGCCAATGACTTACCTGGTGATGATACCTGTGATGAAATCTGGGCCTCGGGTTTGCGAAACCCATGGCGTTCAAGTTTTGATCGGCTAACTGGTGACTTTTTCTCAGGAGATGTTGGGCAAAATGCCAGAGAAGAAATCAATTTTCAGCCAGCTTCCAGTACAGGTGGTGAAAATTATGGCTGGAGATGCAGAGAAGGTGATATAGCTACCCCAGGAATCAATTGTATCGACCCGCCACTATTTGTTGAGCCAATCTTGGTTCAGACAACTGGTTCCAATTGTGCTATCATAGGAGGTTATCGTTATCGCGGACCAGTTGTTGGCATTCAGGGGCAATATATTTATGGAGACTTCTGCTCTGGCAGAATTTGGTTTGCTACCGAAGATAATGGTATCTGGTCGGATGAACTGTGGTCGGAAACATTAGGAACTTCAAGCTTTGGCGAGGATGAGGTAGGTAATGTCTACCTTTCAGCTTTAGGTGGAGCACTTTACCGCCTAACAGGTAGTACCATAGATGATTTAATCTTCGAAAATGGTTTTGAATGATAAAAACATGGTAACTATTCAGCGAGTTTAGGTACTTCAGCTATAAGTTACTGATTTATAAGGACGTGTAAATACGTCCATGTAAACTTCCAATGACATCCATGTCATTGCAGACCTTATAAACCAATAACTTACATTTTTTTATAAAACACGCTACAAAACATGATTGCTAAATAAATTTTAATAGAACGGTGATATGGCATTTTTAAGACTTGCTAGACGTATTAAGGGATTGTGCTATAATCGTGTTTTCTATATCGAGATTAGAGAAACATATGAATATATTATTTAAACAACAGAATATTATCGTATTTATGTGCTTTAGTCTATTGATTCTATCGATAGGTTTACATGCTCAGACAACCACAGGAACATTACAAACATACTCAACGATTAAGTCCATAGGTGTTGAGTGGAGTATATCAGGAGATACCAACAACAATGCTCAGGCTCTGGTGCAGTACCGCATAAATGGAACTACAACATGGCTTGATGCTCAGCCACTTTTCAGGGTTGATTTTCAAAGTTATGACATGTTGGCAGGTAGCATTATGTTTCTGAATCAGGCAACAGAGTATGAGGTAAAACTGGAATTTTCAGACCCCGATGGTGGTAGTGAAACCAGAATTGAGCTTATTGCAACAAAGCCTGTTCCAGCATTCCCAACTACAGGTGACACCTATCATGTTATTCCAGGTACAACAGGAGGAGACGGCTCATCTGCCAATCCATTTCAAGGCATTGTAACTGCACAAAATGTAGCACAGCCTGGAGATATTTTTCTATTACATGCTGGTGATTATGGAACTGGAGGACAGGTTTTGTTTACCACACCAGGTGAGCTTAATAACCATATAGTTTGGCGATCTGCTGGTGATGGCGATGTAATTTTTAATCAAGTTAGAATAGAGACAAGCTATATATGGCTGCATGAACTAAATTTTATTTATGCTGATGGCAATGATTATGGCCTTAGAACCTCAAATGCTCCAATAGGAGTAGTGCTTACCAGGAATAATTTCAATAACTGCCATTACTGTATTTACTTGAATGACGGGGGAGAAAACTGGTATATTACCGATAATATTATCAAAGGTGACAACGACCCTAATGATGGTTCAAATTTCTCAGGTGAAGGCATAGAACTTGCACGTACTTCTGGGCATACAGTGGCTTACAATAAAATTTCATGGGTAGCAGACGGGATTTCATATCCTCGTAGTAATGTTGATATTTACGGCAATGATATATCCGAAATATCCGATGATGGAATTGAAGGTGATTATGGGCATAACAACATCCGCATTTGGGGTAACCGTATATCAAACCCCAATAATAATGGCATATCTTTCCAGCCAATGAATGGAGCACCGTGGTATGTTCTATACAATCAGGTTGCAGCTCCTGGTCAGGATGCATTGAAGTTAAGAGACCGAACCGATAGGGTGTTACTTGCACATAACACTCTGGTTGCCTGGAGTGGACCAGTAAGTTCAGGGTCAGGATATTTAAGAAGTTTTCAATCAAACAATAATTTATGGATTTCTATACAGCCAAGATATATATGGGAACAGGGCTCAGGTAGTGGTGTCAATTGGAAAACAAACTGGGACTATGATGGCTATGAGTGGAGTAATTACCCCTATGCCTTTAAGTGGCAAGGTCAGCGTTTAACTGATATTCCTGCATTTCAGGCTTTTACAGGTCAGGCAGCCAACTCAATTAAAATAGATTATACCACCTGTTTTGCAAGCTTTGATGTTGCCAATCCGCCACCTGCAACCATACCCTTTCAGCACATGACCTTAAATCCAAGTTGTAATGCGGTTGATGCTGGTATCCCACTGGCAAATATTAACAACGGCTACACTGGCAATGCCCCAGATTTGGGAGCTTATGAACTCAATGGACAGTTACCTCAATATGGACCAAGAACAATCCTGCCTGATTTAATATTTGCAAGTTCTTTTGAGTAAAAGTTTACCTGGCTAACTGTAACTCAAGCCAGGTATTATGAATTTTACAAAACAGTTCAGCAGTTTTTTCGGTGTCATACATGGCAGAGTGAGCTCGCTCTTCATCCCATTCTATGTTAGCCGCAGCAATCGCTCTTGCCAGCACAGTCTGCCCGTAAGCAAGGGCAGATAGAGTCACTGTATCTAAACAACTAAATGGATGAAAAGGGTTACGCTTTATGCCTGTACGTGTGACTGCCGCATTGATAAAGGCTAAATCAAAATGAGCATTATGCCCAACTAAAATAGCCCGGTTGCAACCAGCTTGTTTTAGTGCTTTTCTAACTGGGGTAAATATTTTACCCAGTGCTGAAGTCTCATTTGTTGACATTCTTAGTGGGTGATTTAGGTCGATGCCAGTTATTTCCAATGATTTAGGGTCAATATTTGCCCCTACAAATGGGTCCACATAAGCCGTGGTTACATCATCAAAGAATAATACACCCTGTTCATCCTGTTGGATGATAACCGCAGCAACCTCAAGTAATGCATCAGTCTGTGGATTAAAACCACCAGTTTCCACATCCACCACAACTGGCAAAAAGCCTCTAAACCTATCTTTTATCTTTGTCATATCTTTATATTAAAAGAAAAAACATAAATCAGCAACCAACTTTCAGATAATATTGTATTTATAATCGTTAAGAAATTGTTAATTTTTTGTAAACTCAACTAATTATGTTACAATTCGCAGGAGTGTGTGTACATTGCACAAATTTTTATATAAATTTTACTAAGTTTTGGAGTGAAGAAATGAAAAAAATTATATTAGCAGTAAGCGTGGCACTTACTGCAGGTTCAGCAATAGCAGGAGATGTTGATTTTGATAAGCGCTGGTATGTAACCCCTAATGTTAGTTTTGTTAAGCCAGATAGTGAAAAAAACGCGAGTTCTGGATTAGAGCTTGGATTAGCTATAGGTAAGTTTATTACCGACAGAATCTCTTTAGATTTTGAGGTGTCTCAAGGTACGCATGATTTAAATAATGGTGGAGAAGTTGAACAACGATCTTTTGGTCTATTTAGCAGATATCATTTCGGTGAAAATATGGGATTTACTCCATTTGTAGGCCTAGGCTTGGGATACATGCATGTTGACCAATCAAATTTTAATTCAGAGCGACAAGCATTGGGAAGTATTGTTGGTGGTTTTTCAAAATCACTTTCTGAAAACCTAAAGTTAAGAACAGAATTAAGATATAGACTGGAGAACTCGGATGACACTCATTCTGGCGAAGATACTTTTGCAGATGTTTTATTCAATGCAGGTTTGAGTTTTGCAATGGGCGAAGCACCAAGACAAGAAACACAAACAACCTTAGTGGAGAAAGCACCACAGCTAGATAGTGATAATGATGGTGTTAGCGATGCTAATGATCGTTGCCCTAATTCTCCAGCTGGTGCCAGAGTCGACTCTACAGGTTGCACAATAGTAGATGGTGATGATGATAGAGATGGTGTACCAAACTCACAGGATGCATGTCCAAATTCACCAGCTGGTGCTGTAGTTGGCAGAGATGGCTGTGAAGTTAAGGTGGTTATTGAATTACAAGGCGTTCACTTTGATACGGATAAATCTACTTTAAAACCTGAGTCAATTGCAATTTTGAATGCTGCGGTTAAAACCTTGGGCGAGCATGGCAGTATCCGGGTAGAAGTTGCTGGTCATACAGACTCAAGAGCATCAGATGCATATAATCAGTCTTTGTCGCAACGACGTGCAAAAGTTGTTTATGATTATCTATCTGGTCATGGTATAGCAAATGATCGTATGACCTGGAAAGGTTATGGCGAATCACAACCTATAGCTACAAATGATACAGCTGAAGGTCGTGCACAAAATAGAAGAACCGAACTAATCGTTCAGTAAGTCTTGATAAAGACACTATGAAATAGTGTGAAAAAGCCTGCAATTTGCAGGCTTTTTTATTGATGAAACATGACTCCATTTTCAATAACAGTTATTAAGTTAATCAAATCAATCCCCGCAGGTAAGGTAGCAACCTATGGTCAAATAGCTATGCTTGCAGGCAATCATCGTGCTGCTCGCAGAGTGTCTAGGTTAATACATACCTGCACAAGAAAATATCAACTTCCATGGCATAGAGTCATAAACATCCAAGGAAAAATATCTCTAACTGGTGAGAAGTATGAACATCAGTATCAACTATTACAACGGGAAGGAATTGAGTTTGGAATAAACAATAAAATTGATATGAAGCTATATGCCTTCGATTTTCCCAATATGGATAATATGGACGACAGACCTTTATAAAACAAACATCGCATCACCATAACTAAAAAAGCGATACTCCTCAGTCACCGCATGTTCATAGGCATTTAAGGTGTTTTCGATTCCACATTTAGCTGCAACCAGCATTATCAAGGTTGATTCTGGTAAATGGAAATTGGTTAATAATGAATCCACAACATTAAACTGATAGCCTGGATAGATAAAAATATTGGTATCACCAGTATAGGCTTTTATTTCACCAGATTTACTGGCGGTTTCTAAACATCGCACTGCCGTTGTGCCTACCGCTATGACTTTATTGCCATTGGCTTTGGTTTGTTTGACCACCTTGACAACTTCATCACTGACTTGTAGCCACTCTTTGTGCATAACATGGTCATTTATCCAGTCAGTTTTGACTGGCTGGAAAGTTCCTGCACCTACATGTAGGGTAACAAAAGCTGTATGTACGCCTTTATTTGCTATTTTTTGTAATAATTTTTCATCAAAATGCAGTCCTGCTGTTGGAGCTGCAACTGCTCCTTTGGCTTTAGCATAAACGGTTTGATAACGCTCACTGTCCTGCACTTCATCTTTTCTGTGGATATAAGGAGGCAGTGGCATATGTCCAAATTTATCCATCAATTCAGTTAAACTGGATGAGTTTTGAGTTTCAATTAAATAAAACATGCCTTTTCTTGCTACTGGCTTTAACTGCATATCACCAAAACATGTTCCAAAATAAATTGGCATACCCAGTTTTGGAGTTTTACTGGTTTTTAAAAAAGCAATTGCACTATTATCATCTAGCAGCCGCTCAATAAAAACCTCCACTTTGCCACCAGTGTTTTTTTTGCCAAACAAACGTGCAGGAATAACTTTAGTATTATTAAACACCAGTAAATCGCCCTTATTTAATAGCCCAACAATATCCAGAAAGTGTAAATCTTGAGTTTTACCCGTAACCTTATCAACAACCAATAGGCGACTTTGGGTTCGCTCTGTGGTTGGATGTTGGGCAATTAATTCCTTGGGCAGGTCAAAATGAAAGTCTGATTTTTTCATTTTTTCTCGACAGGAAAAATAACATGCTGTATAACCTCAATACCATCTTGTGTGTAAATCAAGCATATTTTAATGCTATCACCTGCTTTGACTGGCGACTTAGGATGCATTAACATTATATGCAGGCCACCAGGTTGCAGGGTTAGGGTTTCACCTTTTTTTATAATTAGTTCTGGCTGATGCACCATACTGGCAATGCCATCAATAATAACACTTTTATGTATTTCAACCATGGCAAAATCAGGGCTAGCAGCACCAATTAGAATTTTATCTGTGCCAGTGTTGTTGCTTAACTTAGCATAAGCTGCCAGCATCATTGCGTTCGGTGGTGCTGCACGTAGCCAATGGTCGCTAACTGTTAGGAAATTATCACTAGCACTAGCAAACAAGAAGGGATAACAGCTTAGAAACAATAGTGCAATTAATATTTTTTTTTGCATAAATTTAACAGTTATTATGGTAAAATTAAAAAAGACTTAGAATTTTAACCCTTTTATCTCCTAGATTCGATATAACTGTCTGAATTAACTTTAAATAAGGTAAATGTATGCAAATTTTATTAAAAACTACGCTAACGGTATTAATGCTTATGACAGCCACTCAGATAAGTGCCGATGATACGGCAATCACAGTTTATTCTACCGCAGCAGCTGGTAGTATATCTCCCCAACAGTTTCAAAGTCCTAGTGCAAATATACCTGGCTATGCCATGGTTAAACAGGACAGAATAATAGATATTAAAAATGGACAATTTGAATTACGGTTTGCAGATGTAACCAGTCAAATTGACCCAACCACAGTATCCTTTACTACTCCAAACAATCCTGGCGCCGCCTATGTACTAGACCAGAACTATCAATTTGATATTGTTAGTACCGAAAAATTATTGGCCAAATATGTAGGTCAACAGGTAATAGTTGAACATACCTCAGGCGGGAAAAATAAAACAATTAATGGCAGGTTACTCGGCACCAATGGTGGCATTATTATCCAAGAGTCAAATGGTTCGGTGATAACCCTAAGCGGTTATGACAGTGTCGCATTTCCATCATTACCTGGTGGTTTATTAACCAAACCGACATTGCTATGGTTATTAAAGGGCAAAAAATCAGGCGAGGAGCTGGCCAGAGTAACCTATCAAACCCAGGGCATGACCTGGTGGGCCGATTATAACTTAACTTTAACAGAGGACGGTAATCAATGTAGGATGGATTTATCCTCATGGGTAAGTTTGCTTAATCAGGCAGGTAGCTCATTTAAGAATACTAAATTAAAACTAATTGCAGGTGAGGTAAATCGAGTACAACCAACACCACCGAGAATGCGAGTGGAGAAATCTCAGAGGTTGAGTTCTATTGCAGAGGCAGATACAGGTTTTCAGGAAAAATCACTGTTTGAATATCATCTTTACACTCTACCAAGACGAGTTGATTTGCCCAATAATTCAACCAAGCAAATTGAGCTGTTTCCTACGGTAAATTCCGTTGAATGTTCAAAAGATCTGGTTTTTAATGGCTCACAAATTTTTAACCATCATTATTACAGCCCCATTACAGCTAGTAATTATCTACGTAGCGCCAAACCAAAGGTCAAAGCCTTTATCAGTTTCATAAATTCTAAGGACAAAGGTTTAGGCATACCATTACCAGCTGGTCGTATTCGAGTTAGCCAACTAGATGAGGCGGATAACTCTCTGGAATTTATTGGTGAAGACATTATCGATCACACTCCCAGAAATGAAACTATTACTATTGAGCTGGGTAATTCTTTTGATGTGGTTGGGCAACGTAAACAAACTAATATTATTGTTGGTAAAAAGGAAATAACCGAAACCTTTGAAATAAAAATTCGCAACCAGAAAGAGACCACAACCAAGGTGAAAGTGGTAGAGCCATTATATCGTTGGAGCAACTGGAAAGTTACCTCTTCATCTGAAAAATATACCAAACAGAATTCCAGTACTATAGATTTTGAGGTTAAATTAAAGCCTGAAGAGGAAAAAGTGATAACTTATACAGTTCATTATTGGTGGAAGTGATTAACTCGCATATTCCATAGGATCGTATCAAAAAGAAATAAAACATATTCTTAAAGCATTGTTTCTCATTTTAAGTTAAAATTCGAAGGATTACTTAAATTGATTACAAAAACAGATAATGAAACCAGTCAAACAATTAATACTAGCGTTAGTTTTTTTACTTAATATCAGCTCAGCTAATGCAGAAGAACCGCTGCATAGTCTGAATTTTCAGGATGCAGATATTAGGCTACTGATTGAAACCGTGTCTGATATGACCAAGAAAAATTTTGTGATAGACCCACAGGTGCAAGGAAAAGTAACCGTTATTTCTGGTCATCCAGTATCCAAAAAAGAGGTATATAATATTTTTCTTTCTGTCCTGAGTGTGCATGGGTTGGCAGCTATCAAAGATGGCAACAGTATCAAGATAGTATCTGAGGCAGAAGCAGGTGGCATCATTGGTGATTTTGATGCGACATATGACAGTGACTTTGTGACCCAAATTATAAAGTTAAAATATGTACCAGCAAGCGAATTGACCACTATGCTGAAAAGCATGAATCAAAAAGCTAAGATAATCGCCCACAAAGAAAGCAACTTATTGATTATTTCAGATCGAGCCAAAAATGTGGAAAGAATGATAAACATCATCAACCGCATTGATAAGAAATCAGACTCCTCCATTGAGATGATAACCTTGCAACATGCCAGTGCCACTGAAGTAGCACAAACTATCGAAAGTTTATTGGATACGGGTAATTCAGCCCTAACGGGGAAAACCAAAATAGTAGCAGATGAACGTACAAATTCCGTCATCATCAATGCCGCACCTTCATTAAAATTAAGAATTCAGACCTTAATTGCCCAGTTAGATACTCCGCTGGAAACCAATACTCAGTCACAAGTGATAAAACTAAAGTATTCAGAGGCAGAATCACTAGTATCAATTTTAGAAACTCTAGCAAACAAGTCTCAGCAAATAGAAGAAGACGGCAGTAGCTCTAGCAATCAAAAAGCAACGATACAGGCACATAAAGAAACCAATTCGCTGGTTATCAACGCTCCACCAACTATATTTAATAATTTACTCAATGCAATTGAGCAACTAGATGTAAAAAGGCCGCAAGTGTTGGTTGAGGCGATTATAGTAGAAATTACGGTTGATCATAGCAAAGAAGTAGGTTTTCAATGGCAGGGTTTGTTAAGCCAGCTCAATGGTGAGGGTCTAGTCGGTGGCACCAATTATGGAATTATAGGTAATATCCTAAACCCCGATGGCGTATTAAACAATGGAGCAAATATAGGTTATGTGCATATTGATGGTGAGGGCAACCCACAAATTGGAGCATTATTATCAGCTCTTGCTGCCAACACCAACAACAATATATTATCTACCCCTTCCATTGTTACATTAAATAATCAGGAAGCCACATTGTCCGTGGGGCAAGAGGTACCATTTTTAACCGGTCAATATACTAATACGGGAGGCAACGATGGCTCCACCAATCCATTTTCTACGATACAGCGAAAAGACATAGGCATCTCATTGACCGTAACTCCTAGAATTTATGAAGGTAACCAGATTGTGCTGGATATAGCTCAAGAGGTTTCCAGTTTGGCAACATCAGCTACTGCCGTTGATGTTATTACCAATAAAAGAACCATTCAAACCTCGGTGATGGTACCCAATGGCGGGGTAATTGTACTGGGTGGATTAATTGATGAAACAGTTGTTGAGAACATTAAAAAAGTACCACTACTTGGAGACATTCCAGTAATAAGAAATCTATTCAGGCATAAAAAGAAAACCAGAGTAAAACGCAATTTGATGGTATTTATCCACCCAGTAATTCTGGATGATAACAACCGAACCACCGTAACCAACAAAATGTATGATGATATTCGCCAGCAACAATTAAACAAAATGAATGATACCGAGTTCTCAAAAGGCTCTCTACTACTGCCAGAAAGTATCAATCAACATAATGACAACTAAAACTTTCAAGTTGCCAAGCTACGGTTTTGCCCGCAAACGTGGCGGCACCATAGAAAAATGGGATAATGATACTGCCGTATTGGCACTGTCGGAAAAGGCAGCAACTACGACTATAGACGAGCTGCAAAGATTTGTTGGCGACATGGTTACTGCCAATATATACTCTGAGACTGCATATAAAACCCTAATCCAAAAACTCTATGGGCAACAACAGGCATTATCAGATAATGTTATAGATTTTGACAATCAACCAGGACTTGCGGAAATTGCCGATGATTTAGGTGAGCCTGATGACCTGCTGGAAAGCAATGATGATGCTCCAATTATCCGCCTCATCAATGCCATGCTATCCGATGCAGTCAAGCTTAATGCCTCAGATATTCATATAGAACCATTTGAAAGTATAGTCTCGGTTAGATACAGAATTGACGGTAGCCTACAGGAAGTAATAGCACCACCCAAAGCCATAGCACCTTTGATAAGTTCACGTATCAAAATTATGTCAAAGTTGGATATTTCAGAAAAACGCCTGCCACAAGATGGTCGCATCTCGATAAAAATAGCTGGTCGCTCAGTCGATGTGCGTGTATCCACCATACCAGGTGCGTTTGGTGAACGCATTGTCATGCGTTTGCTAGACAAACAAGCAGGGCAACTAGACCTGACTCGTTTGGGCATGAATGATAATGATTTGCAACAAATGCAGAAACTAGTCAATTTGCCACATGGTATAGTTTTAGTCACTGGTCCAACTGGTTCGGGTAAAACCACTACGCTTTATGCAGCCATCGAAACCATAAATGACAGAAGTAGAAACATCATGACCGTTGAGGACCCAGTTGAATATTATCTGGATGGTATCAGCCAAACGCAAATCAATCCAAAAATTGACATGACTTTTGCCAAAGCTCTACGGGCAATATTACGCCAAGATCCAGATGTTATCATGATAGGTGAAATACGTGATTTAGAAACTGCAGAAATCGCAGTGCAGGCGAGTCTTACTGGACATTTGGTGCTGTCAACGCTGCATACAAATACCGCAGCTGGGGCAATAACTAGGCTAGTTGATATGGGCGTACCACCATTTTTATTGGCATCCAGTGTGAAAGCTGTTTTAGCCCAAAGACTGGTGCGGATGCTAAATCCTGCAACCAAAATTGCCTATCAACCAGATGTAGAGGAATGTAAATTATTCAATATTGAGCCACAAACATTATTTAAAGCCGATGATAGTTTACAAATTCAGGATGCCTATTCTGGGCGTATGGGTATTTATGAGCTGATTAAAGTTGATGAGGAAATGAAAACGCTTATCCACCAAGGAGCATCTGAACAGCAGTTAGAAAAACTTGCTCGCAAATATTCAATCTCCATTCGAGCAGACGGAGTAAGTAAAATGTGTGAAGGTCTAACTACGGCTGATGAAATATTGCGAGTTACCTAAGTGGATGCGTTTGAATACAGCTCATTAGACCAGTTTGGCAAAAATAAATCTGGTATTATTCAGGCAGATACTGAAAAACATGTGCGGCAATTATTGCGTGATCAACAATTGATTCCAGTAAAAATAGAAAAGATAGAGGGAAACCTTGGCACTGATGCCGATAAAAAACATAAAACCAACCTCAGGGCAGGTGAACTGCCAATAATAATCAGACAGCTTACAACCCTGTTAAAAGCAGGGCTGCCACTTGATGAGGCACTAAGCACCATCACCGAACAAAGCGATCACAAAAACTCTAAAAAAATCCTCATCACCTTAAGAGCCAAACTGATGGAAGGGCACTCACTGGCATATGCGATGGAACTATTTCCCAAAGCCTTTGATGAATTAATTACCACCAGCGTAGAGGCTGGTGAACAATCTGGTAATTTGGATGAAGTACTACTAAGACTGGCAGAATATCTGGAGCAAAAACAAGATATGAGCAAGCAGTCATGGATGGCATTATTATATCCAGTGATATTGATAGTAACCTCAATTGCGGTAGTATCGGGTTTAATGGTTTATATCGTTCCCAAAGTTATCCAAGTGTTTGAAAATAACAACGCCGAACTACCCTTAATCACTCGGGTTTTAGTAGATTTTAGTGACTGGATTAGGCAGTATGGATTGATCATGTTAATCCTGTTTATCCTAGCAATTGCTGCTTTTATTATTGCCCTGCAAAACAAAAGTTTTAAATTTAAATGGCACAAGTTTCTACTGAAGCTACCGATACTTGGTAGCTTTATTCGCATAGCCCAATCAGCCAGATTTACCCGAACTCTGGGAATACTAACCAAAAGCACCGTGCCAATCGTGCAGGCACTATCATTATCTGGCAAAGTCATAAAAAATCTGGCAATAAAACAGTCAGTAGAAAAAACTGCCATCCAGGTTCGCGAAGGCTCAAGCCTCAGTCAATCACTCAAAGCCAACGGTTATTTTCCACCCATGACTATCCGCCTCATCAACTCTGGCGAACAATCAGGCATTCTTAGTGAAATGTTAGAACGTGCCGCCGATACCCAAGAACGTGATGTAAACCACAAGCTCACCTCCATAGTCAGTATCCTACAACCTGTAGCAATTTTAATCGTAGGTGTGATGATACTGTTAATCGTGCTGGCAATGCTATTGCCCATCTTCCAGATGAATACCATTGTTTCCTAAGCAGAATATATGCCCGAAACTATTGTGGTAAATCATGAAAAAACTTGAAGCCTGAGGGGCACTATATATGTTGTAAAAACTTTCATCACTTTTGTTTGGTCGATTTCAAAAGGTTGTGTAATTATCCATCAAGATTAATTCATTCTAACAGTTGAGTTCATGTATTCCTACTACTCGAAACCCGAAGAAAAAATCACATCATTAATATTATTTTCTGAATTAAATGTTACATTTGTAATTACAAAATCACCTGTACCATTGGGGATTCTAGACAAACTTTCATTTTTTGCCTGAGGGCTATAACTGGTTGAGTCGATTATCGTACCATCAAGGTAAGATAAAATAATTTCTTCACCATCTTTGGCTAAACTAAATTTGGTATGCAAACCAATTTGCTGAGGATCTTTATCTGCCCAAATGATTAAATATCCATTTGCAGGTATTATCGCATCTTCTGGAA
>UOEW01000037.1_pt1 | contig 29317 bp, 23 predicted proteins | sample 1988701 | NCBI WGS metagenome assembly UOEW01 (sample SAMEA4712195, study PRJEB27164) | hydrothermal vent metagenome | biome: marine basaltic hydrothermal vent biome; feature: marine hydrothermal vent; material: mineral | place: Pacific Ocean | collected 2011-06-14/2011-07-23 | depth 1719 m | reverse complement strand
TAAGTCATAATATTATGCTTTATACTTTCCAAAAAAAATTTATCCGCTTTTTTAAGTTCATCATTTTGTGCATATAGCTCGGCTATAGATTGTAACAGTAAAGGATATTTTGGATTATTATCAGCAATAAGGTTAGAGGAATAAATCTCAAGAAACTGCTTTAAGGCTGCTTGTGGCTGGTTGTTGCGCTGATTAATAGAGGCTAATGTGAAAATTGCGCCAACAGTTAATGGGTTTTTCAAACCTAAAAACTTTCTCGCATTTTGTTCAGCTGTTGTTGCTAAATTAAGTGCCTCAGGAAACTGTCCAAGTTCTGCCAATGTTCGAGCCAAAATTTGTTGGCTATAAATTGTTGAGTCGTATTGCAATCCCAATTTTTCCTTTTGTATATTATAAACCTCTCTAATTAAAATTAAGGCTTCATTATGTCTATTGGAGATGTTGAGTAAGGCAGCTAAATTGGTTTTAAGTTCTAGAGTGTCGGCATAATCAGCAGACTGCTGTTGTTGGAAAATATTTACTGCTCGTTGCATGTACTCAATAGCTTTTGGAATATCTCCAGTTTGATAGGCCATAACTGCCAAGGTGTTGATTGAAGCTGCAGTTTGAATATTGTTTTCACCAAATATCTCTAAAGTTATTTGATAAGATTCATTGGCAGCATCTTGAGCTTTTTTCATCTCACCTAAAAATCTATATGTTCCTGATAACTGATTCAGCAACTTGCTCAATTCTAAGTCTTTATTACCAAGCACTACTCTCACTTGTTTTATCGTATCAGTAATAATTTCCAAGGCAGGCTGATAATCGCCAATATCGTTATAGAGTGTTCCTAAATCACTTTTTAACCCTAAAATTATTGTAATTGGTATTTGAGTTGACTTGTCCTTGTTTATATCTGCTAACATTGATTTGATTAAGTTAATGCCTTTACGAGGTTCTGATTGCAAAAAATAAAACTCAGCCAGTAATCTTTTTGCTAATATTTCTTCAGTTTTATCGTTGTCTAATTTATTTAAATCAATAGACTTATTAAGAAAACCCATTGCCTGTTTAAAATCAGAGTCCCTAGCAGCAGCCTGTGCCTTTACTCGTAAAACTCGAGCTTTATCACTATTGCTGACAAGTTTAGTCATGTTAATTGTATCTAAAAAAGCACTATGCTTTTCCCCATCTACTACATTTTGCATGTACACTGCTAAATATGATGTTGAATGAGGTTCTTCAGGTTGAATTGTTAATGATTGTTTTAGTAACTCAGTAGCTTTGTTTGTTATTCCAATAGTTCCATAGGCAATGCCTAGGGTTTGTAATAATTCAAAATGAACTTGCGAATCAAGATTGCTGTATTCACTTAGTTTTTGAGCTGAGGACTCTAGCAAGTCTTTGGCAGAAACTTCTACACCTTTTGCTCTATTGGGGTTGACTGCTTTATATGAGTCAAGCATAAACTGCTTAACAATTTGGGCTTTTTGAGCTTCAATCTTAATTTGCTGGTACTGTTTATAACTAATAATCGAACCAATTATTAGAAAAGCGAAAAAAGATACAAGGGTGGCAAATAATGCTGAGCGTCTTTTGGCAAATTTTTGCATGCGGTAAATAAAGGATTGTGCAGTAGCATTAACTGGTTGGTCATTAAGCCAGTTGGTTAAATCATCAGCAAAGGACTGCATAGATAAATAGCGTTTCTCAGGCTGCTGCTCCAGTGCTTTTTGTAGAATGTTTTTTAAGTCCTTATCTGTTTTTAATGTTTTTAGGGTGTTATCAATATATCGTTCATCGTTGGCACATGACTTGAGCAATCTATCTTTGGGTAAGGGAGGTTCATCAGTCAATAAATCAAGGGCAACTACCGCTAGTGAAAAAACATCTGTTTTCACACTGATGTACCCAGAATTAATTTGTTCAGGTGCTGCATAACTTGGAGTTAGTGCCATTATGGTAGTTTTGTTGCCAAAAATATCGTTATTAATTAATTTGGCAATGCCAAAATCTACAATTTTCAACTCATGATTCTGATTAACTAAAATATTATCAGGTTTTAAGTCCCGATGGATAATTAGATTGGCATGTGAATAAGCCAAGGCATCAGCACATTGAGTAATAAATTTAATTTTCTGCTTAAGACCTAAGCGATGAGTTTTGGCAAATGTATCTAATGGCTGAGCCTGTTCAATCAACTCCATAACTAAATAGGCAGTTTCATCACTGGTCATGCCACTATGGAGCATTTTGACAATATTGGGATGGGATAAGCCAGATAGGATTTTTTGCTCGTTAATAAAGTGTTTGAGTAATTCCTTGCTATTTTCCTTAGGGGCAAATATTTTTATCGCTACGTAAGTTTGTTGGTCACTATTTATACGTTTGGCTTTAAATACCTGTGACATGCCTCCGTGCCCTAGTGCTTCCAATAGCTCGTACTCGTCTAATTGTTGCCCTGTTTTATATTTTTGATTACTGTTAATATTTAGGTCAAAATGTGGAGTAATATTGTCCTGAAAATATTTAGAGGCTTGTGAGCCAGCACTAATCAGGGTAATGACTGCGTTGCGTACCTCGGCGGTAATATTGTTTATTCCATATACATGTGCTAATGCCTGTTGTGGTGTAAGCTCTGAAATGTCCGCATAAACCTCACTCGCATGTTTCCATATTTCTGTTTTGGTACTCATCAACCGCTCTCTTATTTAGTTATCTTTTCTTTTGATAAAGCCATTATAAGCGTTGTAGCTTGTGCCCAGATTCGCATTACTTGACGTTGTGATCTGTTGATGATTTGGCTAATTTCCTTAAATGTTAGATTAAAAATTAGTTTATATTCCAATATTTCACAGTATTCCTTATTAATTCTTGCAACTTTTTTTAATAATTGATCTATTTCAATAAAGTTAAAATCAATATCATCACTCCCTTGAATCACACTTAAGCTTCTAGCGGTTGTCAAATGTTTTCTTTTGATACTGGACTTTGAACGAATTATATCAATTAGTAATAAACGCATGCTTTTGGCTAAATAATTCAGAAAGTGGCGTTTGTTTTTTAAATCAATATTGTTGGTCCGAGATAGTTTAATATAACATTCATTTGCCATAACCGTTGGGGTGATGGTTTCACCAGTATTTAACTGGCTAATTTGATTCATAGCAACAGCCTTAATTTCGTTGTATAACTGTGTATAGATATCATCAAGCAGGTCTTTTTCTCCTGCTTTTATCTTCTGTAGTAAAACTGTGATTGATTGAGCTGTCATTTATGCTGCGATTGTATGGTACTCTAATCCAGATATATAAAGCCCGATTATATCACAATCTCTTGATAGGTCTAGTGAATCTTAAAAATGCCAGACCCTTCATCAACTAGGTGCCCCGACACTTGCTGTATGCACCAATGGTTTGCACTCCAATCGTATTTTCTATATCGGGATTTGGACATATCAGGATTAGGTTTTTTAAAAAGGGTGACAAGGTTTCACCCTTTTTTATGTTTAAAATAGGGTAAGTATAGTAAAATTCAGTGAATTTAATTTATTGAGTAAAAATGATAGGTAGAATTCAGGGGATTTTAGTAGGAAAAGAACCGCCAATGGTGATGGTGGATGTTAATGGCGTTGGTTATGAAATCGAAGTACCTGTGCGGGTGTTTTTTGAATTGCCAGAAGTTAATTCCGAGGTGACTATTATTACCCATATGATAGTGCGAGAAGATGCACAACTACTTTGTGGCTTTAACAACTATCAGCAGCGAGATTTATTTAGAAAATTACTCAAGGTTTCAGGTATTGGTGCCAAGTCAGCACTAGCAGTACTATCTACCATGTCAACCAATGAATTTATTACCCTGATACAAGCTCAGGATGTTAATGCCATTGTTAAAATTCCTGGGGTTGGTAAAAAAACTGCCCAACGTTTAATCCTGGAAATGCGGGATAAGCTCGGCGATGTCAGCAGCGATGATATCTCTATGCCTGGCAATATCCCAAGGGCAGCAAACCTTGGCAACATGCCCGCAACAGCCCAATCTGAGGCACTTATTGCCCTGCAATCATTAGGTTTTAGACCACAAGAGGTCAATATGCTCATTAGGCAGCTTGCTAAAGATGATATGACTGCTGAAGAAATTATTCGCCTGTGTCTGCAACATAAAGGAGCTAGCTAATGGATGAAAGATTGATTTCAGCTGATTTTGAGAGTGAGCAGGAGAGTATAATTGAGGTTAGTATTCGTCCAAAAAATTTAGCGGAGTATCTAGGTCAAGAGCCAGTAAAAGAGCAGATGTCACTATTTATTGAAGCTACCAAAAGGCGTAGTGAGGCACTGGATCATGTATTGATTTTTGGTCCTCCTGGTCTAGGTAAAACCACATTGGCAAATGTAGTTGCTAATGAACTAGGAGTATCCATGCGGCAGACCTCAGGGCCTGTGATTGAAAAGGCTGGTGATTTGGCCGCTTTACTCACCAATTTACAGCCACATGATGTTTTGTTTATTGATGAAATTCATCGGCTATCTGCTAATGTTGAGGAGATTTTATATCCTGCCATGGAGGACTTTCAGATTGATATTATGATAGGTGAAGGGCCTGCTGCTCGCTCAATAAAATTGGATTTACCACCATTTACTCTAGTTGGTGCAACTACCAGAGCAGGTTTGCTGACCTCGCCACTACGAGACAGGTTTGGGATTGTTCAGCGTCTTGAGTTTTACAATGTCAAGGAACTTACCCAAATAGTTATCCGTTCAGCTCAAATTTTAGCAATTAAAGCAGACAATAATGGTTGTATCGAAATTGCCCGCAGAGCCAGAGGTACGCCGCGTATTGCCAATCGGTTATTACGGCGGGTACGTGACTATGCCGAAATTAAAGGCGATGGCATTATTACAACTGATATTGCCAAGAAAGCACTTATAATGTTACAGGTTGATGAAAATGGTCTGGATGAAATGGACAGACGGTTTCTTAGGTCTATAGTCGAACAATTTGATGGTGGCCCAGTTGGCATCAACTCGTTGGCAGCATCATTAAGTGAAGAACGTGGAACTATTGAAGATGTAGTTGAGCCATATTTAATTCAACAGGGTTATGTCATACGTACTTCTCGTGGCAGACAAGCGACCAGAAAAACCTGGCAGTGGCTGGGCCTAAAACCACAACAGCCCATGAGTAATGATTTGTTTGAGTTGGATTAGCCAGCATATTTCAAAAACATGAGATAGCACTTGGGATTTGACTGGTTTTTTGTTATCATCAAGAGGTATATTTTATTTGAGGGGATAATAATATGTCAAAAAATAAATCTGATTTGCAATTAGGTGAAGAAAAAGAGTACATTAAGCCGTTAGCTGCTCCTTGTCGAACCATTGGGGCAGATGCCCCTTTTCGGTGGCTGGCAAAAGGCTGGTCAGACTTTAAAACAGTACCAAGATTGAGTCTTAGCTATGGACTGGCTATGATGGTGATTAGCATGATAATTACCTATGTAGCATATAGTGCCCACTCAATTGTTTTGGCAATTGCAATGATTGCGGGATTTTTTTTTATAGGACCTGTTCTTGCCATTGGTCTGTACTCAATGAGCCGACAAATTGATAATGGTGTTCCACCAAAATTTTTACGCTGTCTGAAAGAGGGCAAAAAACATATAAGTAATGAACTGATACTATCATTTGTGTTTTTGATAGTATTTTTAATTTGGGCGAGAGCTGCCAGCATGGTACATATTTTCTTTCCTTCAATTTCTAGTATGGAGTTGATGGATTGGGTCAAATTTTTGAGTATAGGTTCAGCAGTTGGGGCAATATTTGCCACAATAGTATTTTGTTTGGGAGCTTTTTCAATTCCGATGATGATGGATAGAAATGTAGATGCCATAACTGCCATCATCACCTCAATTAATGCGGTGCTTCACAATAAACTGGTGATGATACTTTGGGGTTTTATGATTGTTACTATTGTGCTTGTTGGTATAGCTACCTTGTTTATTGGTTTTGCCATATTGTTACCCATAGTTGGACACGCATCATGGCACGCTTATCGTGAAGTAATTGATGCCGAGCAATGGGAGCTGGGACCGGGTCTAGGAGTCGTGCAAAAATAGAAGTTGAGAAATCTTATGATAAAATGTTTTATCAGTAGCTAAAAAATTCATCTATCAGTTACAATGTCTGAATGAACGACTTTTCCAGAAAAAATACCAACAAGAAAAAAGCAAACAGAATTGATAATCTAAAAATACCGCCACAGTCAGATGATGCTGAGCGTTCGGTACTTGGTGGTTTATTATTAGTTACCGATGCCTGGGACAAGATTGCAGACTTGATTAGTGAAGGCGATTTTTATCGTAATGATCACACCTTAATTTTCAAGGCAATCAAAGCACTAAGCGAGCAATCCAAACCTTGTGATGTGATTACTGTTGGTGAATGGTTAGACACTCATCAATTAAGTGAAGATGCAGGTGGTGAGGACTATCTGGTTGAAATTGCCAGCAATGTTCCCGGTGCTGCCAATATAAAAGCTTATGCGGAAATAGTCAGGGAGAAGTCAGTCTTACGTCAGCTAATTCAGATTGGTAATGATTTAACTGAAAGAGCCTTTAGTCCCGAGGGCAAAAACAGTGATGATTTACTGGAAGAAGCTGAAAAAGAAGTGTTTAATATTCGTGAACAAACCCTGAAAACCAAAAGTGGGTTTCAAGACATTAAAGGCCTGTTACGTCAAGCGGTAGAAACCATGGAGAAAATGAGTGAGTCCGATGGTAGTATGACGGGTATTCCTACTGGCTTTACTGATCTTGACAACCGCACCAATGGTTTGCAAAAATCAGACCTTATCATTGTTGCTGGACGACCGGCAATGGGTAAAACTGCATTTGCGATGAATATTGTCGAAAAAGCAGCGATTAAACATGGTGCAAGTGTTGCCATATTCAGTATGGAAATGTCCGCAGTACAACTGGTTATGCGGATGATGTCATCGTTATCTAGAATTAATTCTGGTAAATTAAAAACGGGTAATTTACTTGATGATGAGTGGCCAAGAATAGGGCAACAGCAACAGCTAATGGCAAATTCCCGTATATTTATTGACGATACTCCTGCATTATCGCCGCTGGAAATTCGGGCACGTTGTCGTCGGTTAAAGCGTCAACATGGTCTGGACTTGGTGGTGATTGATTATTTACAGTTAATGCAGGTTAAGGGTGCGGAAAATAGAGTGAATGAAATTTCTGAAATTTCACGTTCACTCAAAGCACTAGCCAAGGAGCTGGATATTCCCGTAATTGCCTTGTCACAGTTAAATCGCTCATTAGAACAACGTCCAAACAAGCGACCGATTATGTCAGATTTGCGTGAATCAGGTGCGATTGAGCAGGATGCAGATTTGATAATATTTATTTATCGTGATGAGGTTTATAACGAAGAGTCTGCATACAAGGGTAAGGCGGAAATTATTATTGGCAAGCACAGGCACGGCTCTACTGGTATGGTACCCCTGACATTTTTGGGTGAGTTTACCCGATTTGAGAACTTTCTAAGTGATATTGGGATAGAGAATGCTACGCCACAACAACGCTAGTATTTATTATGAGTCGTGGCACCACAGCAATAATCAATCTTAACAATTTAAGGCATAATTTTAAGGTGCTTAAAAGCTTAGCATCCACTAAACTGGTGCTGGTAGTTAAGGCGGATGCTTATGGTCATGGCTTAGAGCAGATTATCAGTGCACTGGATGATGTTGATTGTTTTGGAGTTGCCACAATTGATGAGGCTCTAAGGATTAGAAAAGTACGACCTAATGTGAGGATTTTGCTGTTGGAAGGTTATCTCGATAAGGATGAACTTAACATAGCATTTGCGAATAATTTTGATAGTGTTATTCATCAACAGCAACAACTGGATATGCTAAATAAAATCAATACCACAAGCAAGATGAATATTTGGCTAAAATATGATTCTGGTATGAATAGACTGGGTTTTATTGATACAGAATTTGCCGCAGCACTGACCTGGTTGCAACAACATGCCAAAGTCAATGAGCTTATCTTAATGAGTCATTTGGCATCAGCAGATAAAAAGCATAACAAATTTAGTAAAGAACAGACAAAACAGTTACTTAAATTTAGAACCAAGCAACAGATTTCACTATCAAATTCGTCCGCTGTATTAAATCAAAACCATTTAAAGGATGAGTGGTGCAGGGTTGGTTTGGCATTGTTTGGAGTCTCTCCAATAGCAGGTACTACAGCTGCTGAGTATAATTTAAAGCCAGTAATGACTCTGCAAACCAATATTATTGCTATTAGGCAAGTTAAAGCAGGGCAAAGCATCGGTTATGCACAAGCCTATATTGCCAAAACTGATATGCAAATTGCTATAATCGGCATCGGTTATGGTGATGGTTATCCTTGGTCATTAGCAGCAACAGCCTTTGTTATGCTCAATAATCAGCCAGCAACTATCCTTGGCAGAGTCTCTATGGATATGTTGGTGATTGATATAAGTGCAATAGACAATATTGCTGTTGGAGACTCAGTGCTGATTTGGGGGAATGCTAAAAATAGCCAACTACCAATAGAAACCGTAGCAGCTCACGCACATACCATACCCTATGTGCTACTATGTCAAATAACCTCAAGGGTGCACTATCAATATGTTGCATAAAATTATTCCATATTTTAAAGCTCAAGTGAAAACTAGTGAGTGGCCATCACTGATTTGGTCATTTCTTTATTTTTATTTTTTATTAACTGGTTATTTTATTTTAAGACCAGTGCGTGAAGAAATGGGAGTAACAGCTGGGCCTGAAAACTATGGTCTATTGTTTTTGGGAACATTTATTGTGATGTTACTACTCCAGCCAATTTATGGAAAAATTGTCTCAACCTATTCACGCAAACAGTTTATTCCTCTGATTTATGGTTTTTTCGGATTAATGATATTAGTCATCTGGGGTATGTTTCAAATCTTTGGTACCCAGAATGTAGCCCTTGCTCGAATATTTTTTGTCTTTATCAGTGTCTATAATCTTTTTGTAGTATCCATATTTTGGAGTTTTATGTCTGATGTTTATCATAAAAAACAGGGCAAAAGACTGTTTGGTATTATTGCTGCCGGTGGTAGTACAGGTGGGATAACTGGAGGTCTGATTACTGCTGCTTTAGTGCATAAAATTGGTACTATTAACTTATTGCTGGTATCGTTTGTATTTTTAATGATATGTATTTTTGCAGTTTATAAGGTTAGAAAATATGCTGGTGAATCTACAGAAAATAAAGAAGCACCTATTGGTGGCAGTCCACTTGAGGGGATGAAGTTGGTTTTTAGCTCCCAATTATTACAGCAAATCGCTCTAATGACAGTTATGGCAGTCTTGATTGGTGGAATATTTTATTATCTACAAGGTAATTTTGTTAAGGAATTTTACCCTGATCGAGACACAAGGACAAATGTATTTGCCAATATCAATACATTTACCAATATGCTGACCCTGATTTTTCAATTAATACTCATACCTTTTTGTATGCAAAAATTTAAAATCCACCAGATTCTAGGAATATATCCGACCTTAATGATTTTTGCCTTTTTACTATTTGGCATATTACCAGTTATTCAAGTTGTGCTTGGTGCGATTATTTTACAGCGAAGTAGTGCTTATGGAATTATGAAACCGCCAACTGACTGGTTATTTACTGGTTTAGATAAAAATATTAAATACAAATTCAAAAACTTTCTTGATACAGTAATCTATCGTGCTGGCGATGTGTTTACCCAATTATTTTTTATTAATACAGTTGCTTATTTCACCAAAGATTTAAGAATTTTTGCAATATTTGGTGTGTTCTTTAGCATTATTTGGTTAATCAATGCGATAAAAGTTGGTAAACTAGCCAATGAAGCATTTAGGCACTAGTTAGTGCTTGACCGAGAAAGTATTCGTAGCGAGGGAAAGTCTGGTTTTGAGCAAAATTTCTCATTATTTGAGAAGAATAGCTGGCTATTTGACGAAAATAAGGAGGAATTTTGGCAAAATCCAGCTTTTCCGCAGTAGAATACTCTTTCTCGGTCAAGCACTAATTATATTATGCAATGATGTCATTATTGAAACAAACAGTTAAATGTATAAAATCTCGTAAATGGCTGGCTATAACAATTGAAGCCGCAATTATTATACTGGTGCTATTATTGTTTTCATGGTATCAAAATCGTGGGACTTTAGCTGCTGATGGTAAATTAGCTCCAGACTTTATCTTGCAGTCATTAGCAGGTGAGACTTATCAATTATCTAAATTAAAAGGCAAAAAAGTCCTTATTTATTTCTTTGCCCCGTGGTGTAAGATATGTCACATGAGCGGTGACAACCTAAATGACTTAAGAGCAGCTATAACCGATGCCGAGTTGGAGATTCTTGTGATTGGTTTAAGCTGGGAGTTTGCTGGAGAGCTGCAAGACTTTGCCAATGATTTAGAGTTAACCATGCCAGTGCTGTATGGCACTGAAAAACAAATGATTGATTATCAAATCAAGGGCTTTCCAACTTATTTTGTAATCGATGCAGCAGGCAAAGTAATTCATCGCTCTGTTGGTTACTCAACTGAACTAGGTATGCGTCTACGAACCTGAGGCGATTTTTGGTAAATACCTAACTAAGAGTCCAAAATTTATTTCCACTAAGTCTTTTGCAGGGATTTGCACAGGTATGTCAACTACATGGCCTGAGCCTGGAGCATACTCCATTTTGGCTCCCTTTTTGCCAATCATATCGGTTAATTTAAACTCAACATTACCAGTTGGAGTCATTAGTTGTAAATTATCTCCAACTAAAAATTTATTCTTAACATCAATTCTCAACATGCCAGAATCCTTATCATAGTGCATCACCTCACCAACAAACTGTTGTTTATCACTGCTTGAAAAGCCTGACTCATAGTTTTGAAACTCTTTGGGTGGATGACGGCGATAAAATCCCTCGGTAAAACCACGGTTGGCCAAACCCTCAAGTGTGTCCATTAGCTCCATATTAAATTCACGCCCGGCATAGGCATCATCAATAGCCTGACGATAAACCTGGGTGGTGCGAGCAGCGTAAAAGTGGGATTTTGTGCGACCCTCAATTTTTAGTGAGTCTATACCCATATCCATTAAGGTTTGTACATGCTGCACCGCACGCAGGTCTTTAGAGTTCATAATATAAGTACCATGCTCATCCTCATAAGCTGGCATTAGCTCACCTGGACGACCATGTTCTTCTAGCAAAAACATTGGGTTATCATCATCATTTTCATGGGGCTTATAAGTATTAGGTTGGTGTAACGGAATAACTTCACCAGTTGTAGACTGGGTTGCTTCCATCGCATTATACTTCCAGCGACAGGAGTTGGTACAGGCTCCCTGATTTGAGTCACGGTGAGTCATATAACCCGATAACAGGCACCTGCCAGAATAAGCAATACACAAAGCACCGTGGATGAAAACCTCCAGTTCAATATCTGGGCATTCTTGGCGAATTTCCCTAATTTCTTCCAAGCCTAGTTCTCTGGATAAGATAATGCGGGTCAGACCCATGGACTTCCAAAATTTCACCGTAGCAAAATTGACCGCATTGGCTTGCACGGATAAATGCACAGGCATATCTGGCCAGGTCTCACGCACCATCATGATTAAACCAGGGTCAGACATAATCAAAGCATCTGGTTGCATGGCAATAATTGGTTCTAAATCACGCAGGTAAGTTTTGACCTTATTATTATGCGGTGCTAAGTTTGAAGCCAGAAAAAATAATTTGCCCAGTTTATGTGCATGTTCGATACCTTGGGCAAGTCTGTCGGCATTTTTAAAGTCATTTTCACGCACCCGCAGGCTATAACGTGGCTGTCCAGCGTATACTGCATCTGCACCGTAGGCAAAGGCATAACACATATTTTTGTAAGTTCCCGCAGGCGAAAGTAATTCGGTTTTATTCATGCTTGCCATACTAAACTCTAATCTCGATATAGAAAACACGATTATAGCACAATCCCTTGATAGGTCTAGCCCGCATATTTCATAGGATCGCTATACAGGAGTCCCAGAAACCTTGATGCGCATATCTACCACCATAATATTATTACCCATGCCAATTAATGGGTTAATATCCAACTCAGTTATTTCGGGTAAAATTTGGGTAAGGTGGCTGATTTTCAGGATTATATCGGCAAATAGGTCTAAATCTATGCCAGTTTTGCCGCGTATTCCCTGTAATAGTGGATAGCCTTGCAGGTTTTTTAGACGATATATTATTTCTTTTTTACTGCAAGGACATAGGCATACCTTGATATCAGCTAAAACTTCTACAAATATTCCACCTAGTCCCATCATTAAAAGATGTCCAAATCCAGGTTCGTAACTCACTCCGATAAATAATTCTATACCTTTGATTTGTTTTTGGATTATTACTCCTTGGGCAGCAGGTATTGCCAGCATGCGGGTGAAGTGTAAAGTGACCATTTCAGCAGAATTTATATCAAGTACAACACCGCCCACATCAGACTTGTGCAGTGGTCCGATTACTTTCATAACCAATGGAAAGCCCAAATCCTTGGCTATTTGCAGAGCCTGCTGCTTGGTACTTGCAGTAGTTTCAGCAACTCTGGGGATATCCAAACAATCCATAATAATATTGTTGGCAGCCACACTCAAATAACCATCATTGCTAGTTGTGTCATCTAGTACTTGTCTTATTTTTGCGATGTCCACATTTAGGTTTTGTGGGCTAAACTGGCTTGATTTAGCTGGATTTCCAGTAAAATAGGTTGCACACAAGGCTTTGCCAAGAGTAACCTCATCAGGGAAGTTTACATGTCCTTTAGATAAAAAATATCTAATTTCTTTGGCAGCATTTACCAGCGATGGTAATACGGGAAAAATAGGTTTTTGACACACATCCATTTTTACATTAAGAACCTTATAAACATTTTCTACATCAAATAAACCAGGGCTGCCAAATACCACTACCATAGCATCGATAAAATCAAATTTATGTTCACAAAAGTCTATGATAATTCCTAATTGTTCAGCAGTACCTGTGGCTAAAAAATCAATGGGGTTGGAAACTGATGAGCCTTTGTGTAAATAGTCCAGCAAATCCTCAGCCATATCACCATCAATCAAAGGTACTTGCAAGCCGCCTTTTGTCAGTGTATCAGTAAGCATAACTGCCGAACCACCAGCATGGGTAATAACCGCAATATTTTTACCGTTAAGTTTTTTATAGGAAAATACCGATGCCACAGAAATAAGTTCCTCACGAGAGCTGCAATAGACAATACCTGCCTTACGAAATAACGCCCGAGTTGCCATATCTGAAGTTGCCATTGCCCCAGTGTGAGAGCTGGCAGCACGAGAACCAGCATCAGTAACACCTGATTTTATTGCTGCAATTCTACAGCCTTTGGCAATTAGTGAAATAGCATGTTTAAGTAATTTTTGTGGTTTTAAAATATTCTCCAGATACATAATAATATTTTTGGAGCTAGTTTGTGCCTCAAAGTTATCATCCAGATATTGTAAATAGTCTTCGGCACAAATTTGATTGCCATTGCCAACAGAATAAATGCTGGAAAAACGCAATCCTACCTGCATTCCTGCTTCCATCAAGAAGACCGCAGTAGCCCCAGAGCTAGAAATAAAGTCACAACCCTTTTTATTGTCAAGCACAGGAATAGGTGTAGTAAAAACACCATGATAGTTTTGATTGATAATACCTATGCAGTTTGGACCAGATAACGCTGCATTATATTTATTGGCATTATCAACCATTTGCTGCTCCAGAGCCGCACCCTCGTCATTTAGCTCACTAAAGCCAGCTGAAATCACAATAAAGGCCTTAGTATTTTTGTACTTAGCTAACTCTTCAATAGCTTGCGGGCAAAACTGGGCAGGAATTGCCAATATTGCCAGCTCTACATCAGGCAAATCATTAATATCGGCATATGATTTATGCCCTTGTACCTGAGTTGCACGTTTATTCACAACCATTAAGTCACCTTGGTATCCTCCAGCAATAATGTTATATAACATCTTGCCACCTGCTTTCCTTAAGTCACTGGAAGCACCAATGACCACAATACTTTTCGGATTAATTAATTGTGAATTTATCATTATTTGTTTGGCTATCGGTATGTTATCGGTAAGTTGCAACATTATACTTGGTGCTTGACCGAGAAAGTAGTCGTGGCGAGGGAAAGCCTGGTTTTGAGCAAAATCCAGCTTTTCCGCAGTAGATTATTCTTTCTCGGTCAAGCACTAATTAATCAAGAGCATTCAACATAAATGCTCGTGCCTGTTTTAAGGTTGTTTCCGTGATATTTGAGCCTCCAGACATTCTTGCCAGCTCATAAACTCTTTGTTCGTTATTTAATAGATCAACTGAGCTTTCAGTCATATCTGCAACTTCGGTTTTACTAACCAGATAATGATGATGGGCTAATCCAGCAACTTGTGGTAGATGCGTAACTGCAAATACTTGCTGATTGGCACTTAGTTGACGCATGAGTTTGCCAACTGTTTCAGCTACTGCACCACCAATACCAGTATCAACTTCGTCAAATACAAAACTTGAGGACTGATCCTGTTTTTTGCAGATTTCAACCGCCAGTGCTATGCGGGATAATTCACCACCTGATGCGGTTTTTGCCATTGCTTGCGGAGGTTGTCCCAGATTCATGCTTACTTGAAAATCACAGGTATCCTGACCAAGACTGTGTATTGCTGAATTTGCATTATGGTTTATCTGTACCACAAATTCGGCTTTATTTAAGCCTAATTGCTGGATGACTTCAGTAACCTGTTGTTGAAACTGTTTAGCAACTTTTTGCCTTGATTGTGATAGCAGGATAGATTGCTCTGCATAGTTTGATTCTATTTCCTGCTTGGTCTTGAGTAATTCTGCACGTTGCTGTTTTTGTGCGTCATTAAGCTCTAGCTGGTTAAACAAATCCAGTTGATGCTGGTATAACGTTTCGGCATTAACATTGTGCTTTCTGGCAGTTGCATAAATTTGCTCCAGACGACTCTCAATGTGATTAAGCTTCTCTGGGTTTACTTCGATATTGGCATGTTGGTTTTGGAGTTCACTTTCTACCTCATTAAGGTTGATGCTGACTTCCTCTAACATCGTTAAAATATCACTTAAATCAACTGCACTGATTTCTGATAACGTGGTGATGATTTCTGCAATGGCGTTGGTGGCATTACTATTATTGCCAGATAGTAATGCTAATGATTGCTCCATATTGGCTAGTGTATTGACTGCACCTGTTAGTGATTTTTGTTGCATGTGCAACTCATCTAGTTCATGTTCAAAGAGATTTAATTGGCTAAGTTCCTGATGTTGGTATTGCAGTAGCTGGCTTTCAGATTGGTTTAATGCTCCAGCCAGTTCTATTTGTCTTAGTTGCTGATTAACCTGTTGATATTGAGTGGCTAAACTTGCTACTGTATGCAATCTGTCCTGATACTGACCAGCTTGGTCAATAATTGCCAACTGATATTTGCCACTGTTGAGCTTAATTTGGTCATGTTGACCATGAATTTGCACCAGCAAACTACCAAGCTGCTTTAAACTGGCATTAGTGCACGCACGAGTATTTAGCCATGACTTTGAACGTCCCTCAGAGGTAATTATTCGGCGAAATTCTATTTCATTACCAGCGTCAATTTCCTGTTCTAGTAGCCAGTCTTGGGCAGGTTTATTTTTGCTAATATCAAATACTGCCCGAATATCACATTTTTTGCTTTTATCGCGGATAACGGAATAATCAGCACGACTGCCTAGTATTAATGATAAAGCACCAACAATAATAGACTTGCCAGCACCTGTTTCACCAGTAAATGCAACAAAGCCATCAGCAAAGTCCATATCCAGCTGCTTGATTAATACATAGTTCTCAATAAAAAGTGATTTTAACATTATATGACCTTTAACCCAAGTCCCGATATAGAGTAGGGAGTAGGGTATTAAAGGGGTATTTTATGACGTGCTTGCAGAAATGTCTATTAATCCAAGGTTCCTGCCCTTGAAAAATATCATACAAACATTATATTACGGTTTTAACTTAATCTCAATATAGCGAACTATCAAAATGAGTAAAAAAACAGAAAAAAAGCAGGCAGAAATTAAAGCAGCTGTGGAAGAAGTTATGGAAAAAGTAAACCAACCAGAAGATATTGCGGTTGAAGAAGTTGAAGCAGAAGTAATTGACACAGAAGAAATGGCAAAAGCAGAAATAGATACAGACAACGAGGCTGCGAATCTCAAGGAGGAAATCATGCGACTTAGAGCGGAAATGGATAATATCCGTAAACGTAATGCCAGAGAGCTGGATAATCTACGCAAATATTCACTGGATAAATTTGCTAAAGCTTTAATACCTGTGGCAGATAGTTTGGATAAGGCACTAGAAGTTAGTAATAATGATAGTTGCCAGATAACAGCTGAGCAATTGGTTGAAGGTACAGAAATGACTCAAAAGGTTTTTTTGAAGGTGTTGGCAGATAATGGAGTAGAGGTAATGAATCCATTAAATGAAAAATTCAACCCAGAGTTTCATGAGGCTATGACTCAGGTTCCTAATCCTGATTTGCAACCTAATACAATTATAGATGTGTTTCAAAAAGGTTATATATTAAATGGTCGTCTAATTCGTCCAGCAATGGTTGTTGTGTCGAAATAGTGGCTAAAATCCTGTGCCTAATCTTAGATAAAATCTAAAGTCACCACCACTGGAATAACCATTACCAAGAAACAGTACGGTATTGGCTACATCTACGGAAACCCCCGTAGAATAGCCATAAATCATATCCTCCAGATCGATATGATGTTGCCATACATTACCATAATGGATTTTGACCATAAATTTTGGTGAGCCAAAAATAGGTAAATTAATTTTATCCCACTTCGTAAATGCACCAGCTTCAAATACGATTGCATTGAGACCAAGTAGAGAAAATTCGGGATAACCAGCAAAGTTGTCCAACCCACCATAGGCAAACAGAATATTACCATCTTCCGCATTGTGAACAAAGTCACCTTGAAACCCTAAATGAAAAGCAGAGTTTTTGGTGATGGCAAATCTTTGAAAAATATCAAAATTCAACCACTGAACCTTATCAAACAGGCCAATTTCAGTCTTTAAATCAATGCCTGTGTGTGCATAGATAGCAGTATCTAAAGTATCCAGACCATATCTAAAACGTAGACCTGTGGTTCGATTAATTGCAGTTTTAAACTCGGAATCATTTATGACCGACACTATACTTTGGTCCAAAAACCAAAAACCTGCTCTAAACTCACTACTGTCATTAATATTAATTCCAAAATCAATACCCAGACCAAAGTCCTTTATGTCATACTCACCAGTTGGTCGTATATCGAAGTCTTCATCGATTGCCTGTCCCACCAGTGAAGGATTGAAAATATTGCCATAAAATCTCCTTGAGTCTTTAGACATATTAAGGTTGGCACTAACAAAATATTTATCGGCATAATCTAGTGGCTGGTTAAGCTCTGAACGCCATTGTAATACCGTACCAACGCTTATGTCATTGGACCATTCTGCACCTTTGCGATTGATATTGTAACGGTGATGTTTAGCTAATAAGGTAATACGGGTATTGGAGTCAAAATCATCAGCTACCTTTAGCCCAAATTTCAAATAATCTGGGCCCCAGTTTTTTTCTTCAATTTTAAATTCAATACCTTTTTGACCTAGATCATTGTCTATAACTTTATAGGTTACAGTTAAAATATCATTGTCAACTGCAATAACATCTGCCAAGTCCTGAATTTCATTTACTACAAATGGTTTGGAGATAATATGCTTGGTTTTGTTACTTAAACGCTCTAAAGATGTTCTTTTATTGCCAGAAAAAACTACAAATTCAATTTGCTTAGGAATTTCCTGCATTAAGAAACTGCGAGAATCAATACTGGTAAGATAATCACGCTCATTTAAACTCAAATGATCCAAGACTAATGATTTTTGGGCAACACTGTTGATACCGGCTTGAATAAACTCTGCGTATTTGTCAAAATCAGCTGCACCAAGATTTTTTAAATCAGGTGCAATGACTATATCAGCCAGACCCAATGACCTAATGGTATTTTGCACTAATGCAACATCTATACTCTGGTAGGATACAGCTATAATTGAGGACTCCTCATCAATTATCTTCAGGGGCGAAGATATATTGACTGCAATGATAATATCTGCCCCCATAGCCTTGGCTACATCCACAGGTAGATTGTTCAAGATGCCGCCATCAGCTAAAAATCTACCCTGATGCTGTACTGGACCAAAGACTAAAGGCACTGCCATTGACGCGCGCATTGCCATTGCCAGGTCACCATCCTTGATAATATAAGGTTCTGCGGCATTTAAATCTGTAGCAACTGCCCTAAATGGAATGGGGAAAGCATCAAAATCTTGAATTTTTAATGAGCCAACAATTCGTTGTAACTCCAACATTAATTGTTGTCCTCCGGCAAATCCAACCCCACTTTTGGGACCCTCTTTGGAAAGACCTATTTCCAAATCAACAAAGTAGCTTTTTTCTTCCTGTTTTGCTCTATAATGTTTTTTCTTCCGCTCAGTAGTTGGTCTAAATACTCGTTCCCAGTCTATGGATCGTACCACCCACTCCAAATCATCGGTACTCATGCCAGTGGCATATAAACCACCTATGATACTACCCATAGATGTTCCTGCTATATAATCAATCGGGATTTGCTTTTCTTCCAATGCGCGTAGCACCCCGATATGGGCAAGTCCACGCGCACCTCCGCCAGATAATACCAGACCAATTTTTGGTCTATTTTTATCATATGCATATAAATTAAATACAAAAAGCAGCATGACAACTGCCAAAAACAGTTTTCCTTTCATGGTCTTTATTTGCTGATTTGTGGTTCCCATTTTTTTATCCATCGTCGGTAATATATATGTATTGTAGTAGTTCTCACTATGAAAAATCCTAAAAATGCCAACCATAAACCATGGTTATCATACACTCTTAACAAGTACCATAAAGGAATATAACAAAAAATCGTTGCCATAACCATAGAATTCCGCATTATTTTTGCCTCGGTAGTTGCAATAAACAAACCATCATAGATAAAACTTGGCATTGCTATCACAGGTATTATAACTAACCAGATAATATAATGAGAAGCATAATCTTGTACTTGTTTGAGGGATGTTAACAGGTTCACAATTTCAGCACCATATAAAATATATAAGACACTAAATATTATAGCAATAACCAAGGAGATAACAAATACACGTTGCATTATTTGTTTTAGAGCTTTTTTATCATTAGCACCATAGGCTTGACCACATAAGGACTCAACTGCATGTGCAAATCCATCCAGCCCATAGGACATCAAATAAAAGAAATTAAGCAATACTGCATTGGCAGCCAGTGATAACTCTCCTAGTCTGGCACTACCTCTGGTCATCATTGCAAATACGGTCATTAAACATAGGGTTCGAATAAATATATCCCGATTAAGCGAGAAGAATTTTTGCATTTCTACATTTGGAGTCAACCACTGTTTTAGCTGGATTAAATTTGGCAACTTATAAGCTGATTTAAACAAAAAATATAAGCCTAAAAATACCGCAGCATACTCGGAGATAACTGAACCATAAGCAACACCAGCAATGCCCCAGTGGAATTTCATCACAAATATATAATTCAAAATCATATTGCCAAGTTGATTGACCAGCATTATAAACAGAACCTTGTTTGCTTGCTGAATAGCTAAAAAATAACCGAAAAACACATAAATCAACAAGGTAGCAGGAGCTGATAATATTCTAATTTGAAAATACTGTAGTGCCATATCAGCAGGTAGACCACCTTGGGCTATTATAGTAATAGCAAAAACACCAATCCAGTGCTGGAATAGCAACAATATTATCGCAATAGCTAAACCTATTGCCAGTGCCTGAGTTAATTGTTGGTTTATTTTACTCTGGTCATTTGCTCCATAAGATTGGGCTACCAGTCCAGTTGTACTCATCTTTAAGAAGCTAAACCCCCAAAACAGCATATTAAAGATGGTCGCACCAATATTTATTGCTGCCAAATAAACAGGTGAGTCTAAATGCCCCAATATTGCAGTATCAACAATACCTAACATCGGGATACTAATAGCAGATAATATCATCGGCAAAGCTATGGCGAATATCTTTCTATAGGATTGAATTGGGTTTTTTTGTTGCATAGGTACTTTTAGCACATGATATTATTAAATTTAATTGCTATGATGGTTAAATATTTTTAGAGAATCAAATCATGACAGATAATAGATACCCTGTAAACAAAGCAGCTAAGAAAAGAAGCAAATTACAACTGCTAAAGTGGTTGCTTATTGTTTTTGTAATAATCAATATAATACTAATGTTTTACTATGATAGGGAACCAAAACTTTTTGATGTAAATAAAGTTGCAGCAAAACGTGCCGATTTACACGGGCATCAAATCGTTACTGGCTTTACTACCACGGTGACATTATTGGAAGTAGCTGATATTTTATTAAACAAGCCAGGTGGTTACTTGACTAATGATAAAATGCCACCCTCGGTTTTTATGGATAATATTCCAAACTGGGAATATGGTGTTCTAGTACAGATACGTGATTTAGCCCGAACATTACGCAATGATTTTAGTCGTTCCCAAAGTCAGTCTTTGGAAGATGAAGACCTAAAAGAATCAGACCCAAAATTTCATTTTGATAATGGCTCATGGATACTGCCAAGAACCGAGTCTCAATACACCGAAGCAATAAAGGACATGCACAACTATGTTCAGCGACTTGGTGATTCTAATCAGGCAGATGCCCAGTTCTATGCCAGAGCCGATAATTTAGTTAGCTGGCTAAAACTGGTAGAAAAACGTCTAGGTGGATTATCCCAAAAACTAAGTGCTAGTGTAGCAAAAGAACGACTCAACACCGACCTCAGTGGTGATACAGCAGCAACCCAGTCAACATATAGACCCAGTGAATTGAAGGTCAAGACTAGCTGGTTTAAAATTGATGATAATTTTTATGAAGCACGAGGAACAACCTGGGCACTAATTCATCTTTTAAAAGCTGTAGAAATTGACTTTGCCGGAGTACTTGAGAAGAAAAATGCCATGATTAGTCTTAGGCAAATAATCAGAGAACTAGAGTCAACTCAGGAGCCAATCTGGACTCCAATGATATTAAATGGTTCTGGTTTTGGTTTTTTTGCCAATCACTCACTGGTAATGGCATCATACATCTCCAGAGCCAATGCAGGTATTATTGACTTACGCCAGCTATTGGAAAATGGTTAACCCTATCTGGGTACAACAAAAATAGAAATAGTGAAATTGATAGTGAGTTAAATAAAGGTACGCGTTTTAAAGTGAAGTTTCCAACTTCCAGGATTGATAGTTTCAAAGCTAGAACCTGACCGAGAAAGAACAATCTACTACGAAAAAGCTGGATTTTGCTATGCCATTGAGGTCTTAATCTTATTTTGCAAAGCCACAATAATATTTAAATTACCTGCGATGATATTACCACTTTCTAAATAATCTTTTTTTAATTTAAAATCCATGCAGTTGCCACCTGCCTCACTGACAATTAAGGCACCTGCTGCCATATCCCATTTTTCTAAACCCATTTCCCAAAAACCATCTACCCTCCCTGCGGCAACATAAGCCAAATCAAGAGCAGCAGAACCAGCACGACGAATATCACCAACAGATTTAAATATAGATTTAAACTGCAACATATAACGGTTAAAAACTGTACGTTTACGAAATGGAAATCCGGTTGCAATAACCGCATTTTTTAACTCGGCTTTAGGGTCAACTCTTAACCTAGTATCATTTAAATATGCACCCTGACCCAGACTAGCATAAAATGTTTCATCACGTACTGGATCATGAATTAAGGCATGCTGGATTACACCTTTAATTTCCAAGGCAATGGAGATGCAATAATGCGGAATACCATGTAAAAAGTTGGTAGTTCCATCCAGCGGGTCAACTATCCAGATATGATCTGCATTTTGATTACCAATTAGCCCGCCCTCTTCAGCGAGTATAGCATGATCTGGATATGCCTTGGTTATGACCTCAATAACAGCTTGTTCTGCTGCATGATCTGCAATACTTGCAAAATCATTATCTCTTTTTTTGACCACATGCAGGGAATGAACCTGTTTTTGCAAACGTAATAGCACGCCACCAGCTTTAAAAGCGGCTTTTTCTGCAATATTGATTTCTGGTTGACGCATAAGGAACTTTGTATCTTTGAAATAATTGCGTATGATAGCTTTAATTTAGCAATTAAGTAACTATTCAACGTATTTTATAATAAAGATATAAGCTATTGATTTGCCCAAATCCCGAGACATGCTTGCATCTATCAGTGTCTTCTATCATATTTAATTGCTTCCCTGACTTGTTTTTGAGCTTTTCTTACAAGCTCCTAGTCCCCCGTTTCAGTTGGTTCTCTGCAACAATTAAGGCATCTAATGCTGCCTTCATTCTAGGCTGATCAGCAATAGAGGCACCACTCATGGTTAACAAAAACATTGCCGAGATAAGAGCTGCACCAATAGTTGCTTTAAATAGTTTAATTTCCATGTTTTATTTTCCAGTTTTGATTATAATGAAGAGTATTTCTAATAACGTTTCTAACGCAAAGCCAATAAAAAAGTTTACATATGTCTAAAAATAATTTTGATTTTATTATAGTTGGAGCAGGATCTGCTGGTTGTGTACTTGCTAACAGGCTGTCTGCCAATCCTGATTGCAAGGTTTTGTTGATTGAGGCTGGTGGCAAAGACTCACACCCGTTTATCCACATGCCTGCAGGCATCTCCAAACTGGTTAATATAAAATCCCTAAACTGGAACTACTATACCCAGCCAGAAACACACCTAAACAACCGCAGACTCTACTGGCCCAGAGGCAAGGTACTAGGTGGTTCCAGTTCGATTAATGCCATGTGTTATTGTCGTGGGCATAAAAAAGATTATGACCTATGGGAAAGTCTTGGCAATGATGGCTGGTCATTTGCTGATGTTTTGCCTTATTTTATCAAAAGTGAAAACAACCAGCGAATTAGCAATGAATTTCATGGAAACTCAGGGCCCTTACATGTTAGTGACTTAAAATATCACAATGTTTTAACTGATACTTTTTTAACTGCCTGCCAACAACAGGGCTATAACCTTACCGATGATTTTAACGCAGAGCGACAACGAGGCTTTGGACTCTATCAGGTAACGCAACATAACGGCAGCCGCAGCTCAGCATCACAAGCCTATTTAACCCCGATTAAATCAAGAACAAATTTAACAGTGTGGACTAAGAGCTACTGTCAAAAAGTAATTATTGAAAATAATCATGCTAAAGGGGTAGAGGTAATTAAATCTGCCAAACTAGAAAAGGTTTATGCAAATACCGAAGTAATATTGAGTGGCGGAGCATTAAACTCGCCACATATTTTGATGTTATCTGGGGTTGGTGCAGCCCAAGAGCTACAAGCACATGATATTAAGGTACAACATGACCTGCCAGGAGTTGGTAAAAATCTACAGGATCATCTGGACATCTGTCTGGTACAGGGCTGTAGTCAAAATGTCAGTTATGACCGAATAAGTGAAATCAAAGCAGGCCTGCAATATTATTTATTTAAATCAGGTCCAGGCACATCTAATGCAGCTGAAGCAGGCGGATTTTTAAAAACCAGTTCAAATGATTCCAACAATGAAGAATGGCCAAATTTACAATTCCATTTCGTCCCAGCTATTTTAGATGACCACGGTAGAAATCGCTTAAAAGGCAATGGCTATACCCTGCACATGTGTTATTTACGTCCGCAATCTCGTGGAAAGCTGCAGCTAGCATCAAAAAATCCAATGCAGCCGATTAAAATTTTTGCCAACTATTTATCAGAGCCTGAAGATTTAGCGTATATGAAAAAAGGTTTTGAAATCCAAAGAAAGATATTTTCTGCCACTGCATTTGATCAATATAGATCCCCTGAAATTTTTCCTGGCAATGAAATTCAATCCGAAGCAGAAATAGAAACATTTATTCGCAATAAAGCCGAGACCATTTATCATCCAGTTGGAACCTGCAAAATGGGCAACGATGCAATGGCAGTGGTAGATAATCACCTACGGGTACATGCAATCAACAATTTAAGAGTCGTTGATGCATCAATTATGCCAAATTTAATTTCAGGGAATACCAACGCACCAACCATAATGATTGCTGAAAAAATCAGCGATTCTATCTTAACCCAATCCTAGAAACTCCTAAGAGTCTATCCAAAAATATGAGCCATCCAAATATTATTGCAAAAGTTATTAACGCTACGCCCCAACAAGTCAAGTGTGCGATTGAACTACTAGATAGTGGCAATACTGTACCTTTTATATCGCGTTATAGAAAAGAAATAACTGGCGGACTTGATGACACTCAACTACGTCTTTTGGAACAAAAATTAATTTATCTGCGTGAGCTAGATGACCGCCGTGAGACGATAATAACCGCAATTCAGGAACAAGGTAAGCTAACTGCAGAACTAAAACGTGCAATCATAGGAGCAGATACTAAAGTTCGGCTAGAAGATTTATATCTGCCATATAAGAAAAAACGTCAAACCAAGGCACAAATTGCTCGGCTGGCAGGTCTTGAACCTTTGTTGCAAGATTTGATTAGACAACCAGAGGTTGACCCCGCCGTGTTAGCCAAAAGTTATATCAATCCAAATAAAGATATAAAAACCACCGATGCTGCACTAGATGGAGCTCGCCAGATTGCTTTGGAGGATATAGCTGAGGATGCAGACTTAATTCAGCAATTACGTGACTGGTTATGGGATAATGCCTTAATTGCATCCACTCTGATCAAAGCCAAAGAAGCACAAGCTACTAAATTTAAGGACTATTTTGAATTTTCAGAAAAGATTAACAAAATCCCCTCGCACCGTATGCTGGCAATTCTACGTGGTCGTAACACAGGGCTGCTAACTCTAAAAATAGATGTTACAGTTGCCGAAAACTCTCAACATCCAGCAATAACAAAAATTACCCAGCATCTTAATTGGGAAGTAAAAAAGTCAGCATGGTTACAACGCACCATAGAACTATCATGGGTCGCCAAACTGCATATCAGACTATCCTTACAGTTAACCAATCAGGCAAGAGCAACAGCAGAGACGCAAGCCATCAAGGTTTTTGGTCGCAATATGCAAGATGTATTATTAGCAGCGCCAGCTGGTGACAAAGCTACACTGGGACTAGACCCAGGATTTCGTACAGGTATCAAAGTAGTGGCAGTTGATAAAACAGGTAAATTAACCGATACCGCAGTTATCTATCCACATGCTCCACAAAAACAGTGGGACAAGGCCAAACACATAGTCAAACAGCTAGTCCTTAAGCACGATATTGAACTTATCAGTATTGGCAATGGTACTGCCTCGCGTGAAACCGATCAAATGGTTGGCGAAGTATTAGCGGAATTGCACAAAGAAAAAACCAAAATAACCACAAAAAAAATCATGGTATCAGAATCAGGTGCATCAATTTATTCCGCATCACCAGCAGCTGCCAAAGAATTTCCTGATTTAGATGTTACCTTTAGAGGCTCAGTCTCAATTGCTAGACGGCTACAAGATCCACTGGCAGAGCTAGTAAAAATTGAGCCCAAAGCAATTGGTGTTGGTCAATACCAGCATGATGTCAACCAGGTTCAGCTAAACAAGGCACTAAGTGCCACAGTTGAAGACTGTGTTAATTCAGTTGGAGTCGATGTTAACACTGCATCATCGGCACTACTACAATATGTTGCTGGTATTTCTGCATCTGTAGCTCAGGAAATCATTAACTATCGCGATAAACATGGCAGATTTTCCAATCGGCAACAATTGCTGCAAGTAAGCAGACTAGGTGAGAAAATGTTTACTCAATGTGCTGGATTTTTACGTATACGCAATGGCGAACAGCCCTTAGATCAATCAGCCGTACACCCTGAGGCTTATCCATTAGTTGCAAGCATCATAAAGAGTCTTGACTGCAATATTAGCGATGTCATCGGTCAATCAGGCAAACTCTCAAGCATAAATCCAGGAGACTTTGCCAACCATAATTATGGGATGGAAACTGTCAAAGATATTATTGCCGAACTCAAAAAACCAGGACGAGACCCACGTGGAGAATTTAAAACTGCCACTTTTGATGACAACGTACATACAATCACTGACATAAAACCAGGTATGAAACTAGAAGGGACAGTGACAAATGTAACCGCATTTGGTGCATTTGTTGACATTGGCGTTCATCAAGATGGATTGATTCATATTTCTCAATTAGCAGATGTTTATGTCAAAGATCCAAGTGACATCATCAAAGCTGGGCAAATCATCAGAGTAACAGTGCTAGAGGTTGACATTGCCCGCAAGCGTATTAGTTTATCAGCCAAAACTGGCATTAAACCCGAGGCAAACACCCCTAAAAAGTCACCAGTAAATAAAAGAGCAAGCAAAAGTCATGCAAAACAAAACCGCAAGCCAGCAACAAACAAAGGTCAAACCTCTAACAATCCATTTGGTTCACTTGCCAATGCCTTTAAAAATGCCAAAAAGAAATAATACTCAGAAACGTTCTTTAGCGTCAAAGGTAAAATAAAACAATATAATATAATGAAAAATCTTAATAACAAAACAATCTTCCTAACCGGTGCATGTGGTGGTTTAGGCTCATCACTAGCTTTAGAACTATGTAAATCTCAAGCTGACGTGATTATCTCTGATAAAAATCCACGTTCCTTAGGTTTAATGTGTGACAAAATCATGGAGCAAGGTGGCAAAGAGCCAATGGTTTATCCAATGGATTTAGTTGGGGCTACCCCCAATGACTTTATCAAACTGGCAAAAAATATCGAAGAAAATATTGGCACACTAGATAGTTTGATTCACACTGCTGCCGAATTTAGCGGTTTAACCGAATTTAACCATTATGCTGCCACCCGATGGTTAAAAGAGATGCAAATCAACCTTAACTCTCCAATATTTTTAACTCAGGCACTAATACCGCTGCTAAAACAATCCAAAGGCTCAATAATTTTCACCCTCGATGATCTAGGCACCGTATCCAAGGCCTACTGGGGAGCCTATGGAACCAGCAAAGGGGCATTGGCACACTTTGCCAAGACCCTAAAAGCAGAGCTAGAACACGCCCAGATAAATGTCCACACAGTTACTCCTGCACCCATGAAGACCCAGTTAAGGTCAAAAGCATGGCCAGCAGAAAACACCACCCACCTACTTATGCCCGAACAAGTCACCAACCAATACCTGCAACTGCTTTAAACACCTTAATCTCAATATAGAAAACAAGTATTAGAGTGTATGCCTGTACACCAACTACTTGCACTATCAAACGCATTTCTATATCGGGATTTGGGTAATATACTTGTGTGTATCATACATGTGTGTATAATATACAGTATATATTAACTTAGATTAAATAATGCAAACAGCAAAATCAGAACTTTTAGTAAGAAAACAAATAATGCTTTCTAATGAAAATTTAGAAAAGCTATCACTAATTGCAAAGCAAAAGAAAACATCTGTTGCCCATATAGTTAGAAATGCGGTTGATTCTTATGAGCCTGATGAAAAAGACGTTGATGAATTGCAAGAGCTAATGGAGCTGGCAACTCAAAAGTTAAGAGAGGCCGTGGAAGATACAAGGGCCACTCGGAAGCATCTACGCAAAACGCTAAACAATCTTTCTACCAAGGAAATTTGAGCATGGGATTTAAAGAATACTTTATAGAAATGATTAAATTATCTGACGAAGTTAAAAGGTTGAACTCAGATATTAAATACATGGATGGCAAGCTTGAAAATATTGATAGGCGATTAGTGAGGGTTGAAACCGTTATTGAATTTACAGGCAAAGGACTTATTAATAAAAGACTAGATAACGACCCAAAATAATAGAGAGCGAAAAATTAGGATGGAAAATTAGAAAAATTAAAAAATTATGACACCCATCGTATTTTCCTGCAGAAACACAATTAAATAATAAAACTGCCGTAGGGTGTACCCCCTTGTGGGTACCCGATTGTAAAAGAGGTGGCGATCCTAATATACTTCTATTTTGTGCGTGTCTTGTATAATTCTAGTCTTCGGTTTTGGGGCTATAATGCATAACCAGAATTTTATCCCTCAATATATAATAACTATTGGAATATATCGGTAAATATAGTATATTTGTCGATATATTAAGAGTAGGGTGCAAATATAGTGATGGAAAATATGAGTAAAAACAATTATTCCACCACAATGCACCCTAATAATTGTTAGCCAGCCAAGCAAAACAAAACAAAGGAGAATATATGTCCATCTTAAACTTAGAAAGTGTGATTGCAGTGATACCAGTGACAGACCAAGTCGCTGCCGTCACTTGGTACAAGAAGTTGCTTGGGCGGGACGCTGATGTCGTTCCGATCGATGGTGTCGCAGAGTGGCAGCTCGCCGATAAAGCATGGCTTCAGGTGACTACCGATCCTGATAATGTGGGCAACACAACAGTCATTATCAGTGTGAGCAATATTGATGCACAGCGCACCGCTTGCGCAGAAGCCAATGTGTCGCTCGGCGAAGTTGTCGAATACCCGGGTATTGTCAAGATGGTCGACGCGATTGACCCGGATGGGAACAAAATCACCTTCGTTCAAGAACTTTCTAGTGGGTAGTAACATTTCAAACCAGAATCGCTCTATGGAAAAAACTGCATCGCCATAAAAAAGTGGCTAACAAAATGCTCCAGCGGACAGGGCAAAGCGTCGTTTTTTGTGTATGTCGCAAGCTCCATTTTACACAAAAAATCGCCACTTCGCCCTGCCGCTGAGCAAGGCGTTAGGTCTCTGAGAGGCAAAAGAATAAATCACATTTTCATATACCCAAATCCCGATATAGAAAATACGATGCTAGCACAAGTCCTTGACGCACCTAGAAAATCCATCAAAAGCCTCATCACCAATGAGGTGACCACGGCTTTTATGACTTTCCTATGCACATCAACTACTTGCACTATCAAACGCATTTCTATATCGGGATTTGGGATATAGAAAATAAAAATATTCTGTCACACCTTTGCGGAAAAATGTGTCTAATTAAATGAGAGGGAAATATTTCTATCTCCAATTCAATTAATTAAGAGGATACTAAACATGTCGAAACCAAAAGAAGTGGTGCAAGCTATGTA
>UOEW01000302.1_pt1 | contig 35598 bp, 26 predicted proteins | sample 1988701 | NCBI WGS metagenome assembly UOEW01 (sample SAMEA4712195, study PRJEB27164) | hydrothermal vent metagenome | biome: marine basaltic hydrothermal vent biome; feature: marine hydrothermal vent; material: mineral | place: Pacific Ocean | collected 2011-06-14/2011-07-23 | depth 1719 m | reverse complement strand
TAAAAAACAAGTCAATTTATTAATCACTATTGACGGGATTGCAGAAATAACAGCATGGTCAATATTAGCCTATTTAGGTGATATTTCATTGTTCATGACATCTGGACAAGTTACCAGTTTTGTGGGGTTAAATCCTTGTGTAGAAACATCCGGAACCTCAATTGATAAAACCAGTTTATCAAAATCAGGCAACAAGAGATTACGTAAAGCCCTTTACATGCCAGCAATAGTAGCCAAAAAACACAATCCAATTTTAGCAGAGTTTTATGAGCGATTAATTAAAAAAGGCAAGCCAAAAAAAGTTGCACTATGTGCAGTCATGAGAAAACTTTTAGTATTATCCTTTGGTGTTTTAAAATCAGGAACAGCGTTTGATCCTAACTATAGAAAAGAAAAGGCAAGTTAATATTAACTCGCCCATTCTACCGTTTATGGTCATCGGCACTTCTGCCTGTACCACGAGGTTATTGTATCATAACATTCTATTGTTTCATAAATACTTCGGGGTTTGGGGCTGGCCCCAATGGGTGATTAATATATGATATAATTTCAAATTATACTAGATTTTTAAGACAGTATCTTATCCGTTATGCAATTTTCAACACACTGCTTCCTTAACTGCTAAGATAATTTTATCAATATCGGCTAACGGGTTTGCTGCAACCGATCTAACCCATTTCTCGCCATCAAGAACACAGTTAGAAAACATTCCTTCAGGCAAACACTGATAAAACTCTTCGGTGCTCATAGTGAGAGGGCGGAATACTGTCACGCCTGTTTCTGGCATTGCCCAAAGGGAGATGTTGTCTTCTTTGCTCAATTCGGTTGCAAGTATGTTGGCCATCGACATCGCGTGATCGATACAATCAGCAATACCCTCTCTTCCCCATGCGATCATGGTGGCCAGTAACGGTATTGCAGACGCACCGCGCGAACCCTGAATCCCAATATTCGGGGTGGCTAAATAGCCCCCACCAAAACTTATCGCTGAGTTTGCGAGGTCAACGTCTCGCAACATGATCAGTGCAGAATCTTTGGGTTGAAAAAGCCATTTATGAGCAGAAACAGCGATAGAATCTGCTTTATCGATGTCATCAAGTAGGTGAGCATGAGTTGGGCTTAAGCGTAGTGGACCTGCCCAAGCAGCATCAACATGAGTCCATTTTGCCTGGCCTGCCAATGCAAGTGGATCAATTACGCCTGTGGCGGTTGTTCCTGCCGTCAAAACCAAACATGCATTTGATATGTCGCCAATTTTATCTGGATCAATTTGACCTTCGGAGTTTGTTGCAATCTGTTCATAAGGCAAACCAAGTATCCTTGCTGCTTTCTCGATACTTATATGTGCTGCCTTTGAAGCAACGATCTTTTCTATGCCTTTCGCATCCCTTGCTGCCCAAAGCACCGTAAGATTTGCGATTGTCGATCCGGAACACATATGACCGCCATTCATGCCATAAAAGGGAGTCAACCAATCTATAACCTTTTTTTCAGCCTCAATAGCAAATGGTGCTGTTGCTGGATGAAGTAGATTTTGATTTAGTCGAGCATTCCAAAGAGTTGTTGCCCATGTAATCCAAGGGGTTGGGGGATCCATGTGTGCTAGTGCGTTGGGGTTATCAAGACGGGCGGCACGACCAAGCACATGAGGAGCAAGCAGATCCAGCGTCTCAAGTTCTCCTAAACCAAAATTTGGAAACCCATCTGGCAAATTTTCTTGTACCTGCGGCGTTTGACGAAGCAGGTCAATCGCATGTTCAAGACCTGCATCTGGAAGAAAACTTTTATTTTTGTTAGTCATGGTTGAAAAGTTAAATATGCAGTGGTGATTTCAGTGATGGAATTAATAACTTCTCCGCCGTATTTTTTTGTAAATTCTTGAGCACTTTTGGCACTGGAAAAAGGAATGGTCTCGGGCATTCCCATGCCACCTTTTTGCTTGCTGTTTATCACAAAAACGGCTTGTTCAATATCTACCCAAACATCTTGAACATTGTTATAGTCAGGATTTTTTGCCATGTCATGGGCATAAATAATGGCAATATTATCTGCTTCCTCAGGGGTTCGGGTAAATAATATGGCATCACGCACGTCCACAAACCAGATTGGCTCGTTTTGGTCATCTAACCATAATTGAGCTTTAGGCCCGGCATGATCTGCAACTATCATTTGCATGTAATAGCCTATAGCATCCTGGCTGAGTTTAATCGGCTCTGGCTTGGTAACAACGGCGGCATCATCAGAACATGATACCAGAAATAACATGACTAAAATAATCTTAACTGTCTTCATAATTTTACTCTTCTAAATAATAATATTGATATAATTAAAGGTACTAGCAACCAGGCAATCATCACTAAACTCAGGAGTCCAAATGATAGGCTGTTGACCTCGCCAATTGCTTGCATGGCTGAAAACTGGTTTACTTGCTCGGTTGATAAACTCATTAGCCGAAATACATCTATGGGATTTGCCATTAACAGGGCATTTACCTGACTAGCACTTAATCCTTTGCCAGTATCGCTAACCAATAAACCGAGTAATGCTAAGTCAAACAGCATGACAAATACCAGCCACAGGCCTATGGCAATACCTGCGGCACTGCTTCTTTGCTTTACCAATACGCTGATTATATAACCTATGGCAATAAAAATACCACCTAACAAAATTGAGCTATAAATCAATCTGACAAAGGAGATCAGGCTAGTTGCGTTTAGCTGCGATGAAAATAATATTGGGATAATTGCAATAATATATCCGATAAAAATTGCTATAATTACTGCCAGCCAATGCCCTAAAAATTTTCCAAGTAGCCACTCAAAACGACTAATCGGATATGATAATTCAAGGATTAATCGACCCTGTTCTTTTTCTCCAACCACACTGTCATAGCTGATAAATAGGGCAATTAATGGTACTAAAAAAATAGACAAACCAGACAAACTGGCAACTTGTACTGTGAGCCTGTCAACTGCCAGCTCTCCTGTAGTACTGCTGCCAATACTCACCAGAGTTAGCCCTAAAGCAGCTAAAATAACTATCATGGCAATTAAATAACGATTGGCGAGGCTATTGCGAAGTTCTCTGGATAGAATATAATAAATATTCATCTATTAGCCTCTTTTTTTAGTAATTGATGATAAATAGTTTCCAAACTGGCATCTAATAGACGAACATCATTCACGCAATCAGCTGCGGTAATAAAAGCCAGTGCTGCCAGTTTTTTACTATAGGGAACATTAATATGAATGAGGCTATCTTTTGCCTGCTTAGCTTGAATATCGCCAAACTGGTCTAAAGCTTTATAAAATGATGGCTGGGCATCGGTTGTCTGGATTTCAATTGTCACTGGTTGTTTGAGTGCGTGTCGATACTCATGAATACTGCAATCCATCAAAACACCGCCTTCATTTAATAAAATAATATGATCAATATAGAGTTCAATATCATTTAGTGCATGAGAGGAGAACATGACCGTATTACCAGCTTGTGCATGGGCTTGCAAGGAGCGGTACAAAATTTGGCGACTATCGGGGTCCAGTCCTGAGGCTGGCTCATCTAAAATTAATACCTTTGGGTTGCCTAACATTGCCTGTGCTAATCCCAAACGCTGTTTCATGCCCTTTGAGTACTCTCCAATTTTTTTGTGCTGGGCAAAACTAATATTGGTTAGCTCTAGTTTATGCTGAATATCCGCAGCTGTTACGGCTTTTAATTTTGCCACATATTGCATAAATTCCAAGCCAGTATAATTGGGATGAAAATGAACACTTTCTGGCACAAAACCAATTTGGCTCTTTATCAGCTTTTCCTGCTTTCCTATTGGGTTATGCTGACATAGTGTTACCGTTCCTGCATCTGGTTTAAGCATTCCCAACAACAGTTTAATTAAAGTAGTTTTACCTGCTCCGTTGTGTCCAATTAAGGCACAACATAGGCCAGCTGCGACTGAAAAGTTGATGTTATGTAAGACTGGTGTTTTGTTATAGCTATAGTCAATATCTTGAAAATTTATATTCATATTTATGGAGTTAAATCTGTTCTGCCTGCTTCGAAAAAAGATTGTGATAATTGATTTTCCTAACTGGTGTTAATAATGGGAAAGAGTCTTTTGCTCCACCTGGTAATAAAGCTGGAAAGTATGACTGTGACCACTTTAAAATCTGGATAGCTGGAGAGTTTAATAGTGCCTTGGTATTGCTATTACTCCATAATATTTGATCAGTAATAGAATTAGGACGATAAACTGCATCGGCAATGCCATCGGTATTTAAATCAAATGCCACATGATCGCTCCAAAAATTACCTTTACCATCTTTTGACCATTCTATTAACTTGCTACCGACATATTTAACCTGCTTGTGGTTATTGATAAAACTATTGCCACTAAAACTATTGTTTTGTGAACCAGCAGTATAATGTACACCAATATTACATTGCTCAAAATGATTATTAGTGATGGTGTTGTAATTGGCATTATATAGCATCAAACATTTTTTACTAGCTCCTATGACTGTATTGTCAGATAGTAATGAATCATTCATAAAATTACTAAAAATACCACGCTCACTATCATTTATAGATACATTGTTTTTAACGGTTAAACCATCAGAAAACATTAGGGCGTAGCCAATTTTATTTTGTTTGGAATAGTTGTGGCTTACTGTGCTATTTTTAGTATACATATAATGAATACTATAGCGTAGGTTGTCAAAGTAGTTATGACTAAACTCATTATCTCGACTGGTAGTGGTAAATATACCATCTCGACCATAACTGATATAATTTCTGGTAACTACCGAACCTGGACTATTCCATAACTGGATGCCATTGCCACGCTCATTAACCCGATGAAATTTTTGCCCTATTATACGGTTAGATACAACTAGTGTATTTATACTTCCCCATAGATATACACCAATCAGATTATTTTCCAGATGATTGTCTCTTATAGTTACATTTTTAGTATTCTGATTAACAAAAACCCCACTATTTTGTTCGGACAAATCCAGACCAGAACCAGCAATACTGATATTCTCAATAATCACATTATCTGCCATGATTTTTATGCTACTTCCAGTTTTATCACCAATAATTTTGGCTTTATGTGAGCCTGTTAGGGTAATTTGCTGGTTAATGACAAGGTTGCCATAATAAGTGCCATCTGCCAGCACAATAGTGTCGCCATCATTGCTTTGGTCTAGTATCTGTTGCAGGTTGTCAGTTGTATTGACATGTATTTGTGCTGCAATTGCTGAGTTGGGTAGTATCAATAAACTAGTGATAAGCAATAGCACGATTTTATATTTCATTTTATATTTCATTTTAGGTTTGCAGTAGAATACTCTTTCTCGGTCAAGCACTATTTAGTTCGTTAAAATAAGAGGTGCCGATGAGGCACCTCTTATGGTTTTCTGCATTATGCTTTGCCAAGTTTACCTTTAGGGTCAACCAGCATCCGACCACGCATTTCCATATGCAAGGCATGACAGAACCACTGGCAATAGAACCAATGTACTCCTGGGCGGTTAGCCTTAAATGTGGCAGAGGCAGTGGCTTGAGGCCCTACCTCAAAAGCAACTCCGTGATTAGCCATACTGAATCCATGCGTTAAATCATCGATTTTATCCAGATTGGTAACATAGACGGTTATTTCATCACCCAGATTTACCGTAAATTTTTCCATTCCAAAATTTGGTGCAATAGAAGTCATATAAACCCGAACTTTTTTACCATCACGAATCACCTTGTTATCCGTTTCAAGATTGACCCCATCTGCCTTAGCCTGTTTAATTGCCTCAGCAAACATAGGATTATCCCGTTTCCAAACATTATCTGGATTTACAATTGAGGACTCAACAATAATACAGTCATGTGGCTCGGCAAATGTCGGACCGTCATGAATTAATTTCATTGTATCCCCCGAGATATCAATTAACTGATCATTTTCGGCTTTTAAAGGACCTGCATTTAAAAACCTATCTTTAGAAAACTTGTTGAGTGATATTAACCATTTGCCATCGGCATTTTTAGTTTCACCCATGGATGAATGGTTGTGCCCTGGTTGATAGTGAACATCAAGCTTTTGTAAGATATAATCAACTTTCTTGCCATTATAGGATTCTATGGCTTTATCGATATTCCATTTACACATTTGGCTATCCAAAAACAATGTAGTATAAGCATTGCCCCTGCCATCAAATGCAGTGTGCAGTGGGCCTAGACCTAGCTCAGGCTCAGCAGCTACAGCATCACGAGGTTTGATTTTATCAGCAAATAATTGTGGTATTTTTTTAATATCAATTACAGTTACAGTTGGGGATAATTTTCCTGCTATCATTACATATTTTCCATCAGGGGTAGTATTACAACCATGTGGAGAGTTTGAAATAGGAATATAACGGGTATATTTAGAACCTTTACGTCCATCCAATACTGCTGCACCATTGATTGTTTTAAAGTCACCAGCTTTAACTCCAGCTTCAATTGCCTTTAAATCAAAGATAACACAGTGATCCTGCTCTGCTGAAGTCATTTGGGCAAGATTTACTCCCTCCTCAGAATTATAACTGGTTGCAAACGCATAATTGCCATCATAATCACAATCATTATTATCCAGATTACCAGAGACAAGTAACTGCCATGCAATTTTCATGCTATCACCGTCAATGGCAGTGAAAACCGAATGATATTTTGTTGGGTCATCCAAAATAATACCATCATTTGGTACAGGCACTCGATGCTCGCCATTGGCAAACACATAACCTGTACGAGGATATTTTTGTGGACGCAAACCATGAATATCCGCAGCATTAGGAATTTCAATCATCTTATCACACTTCATAAATTTTAAATCAATACGAGCTACACGAGTATTTAATTTATCATTTACAAATAGAAAACGACCATCATAAGCCCCATCGGTAAATGACATATGTGGATGATGCAGGTCTCCATTTTGCCAAACCTCACCATTGTCCTTTAGGTACTTTTTGGTTTCTGGCAACATGCCATCACGCATAATCTTTTGACTTTCATTAGTCTGCCCCCAGCCTGTAGCACTACAGCGATTAAACACTGGGATACGCATTAATTCACGCATTGATGGGACACCGATCATGCGCACTTCACCAGCCTGACCTGAACTCCAAAAACCGTAGTACTCATCTAGCTGGCCAGGTTTTACCTCACCTACTGAACTTGTGGTTGCAGCTATAGCAGATGATGGAGACAGACTTAATCCTGTTGCACCAGCAACAGTTCCCAGTGCCATGCCACCAAGCATTTTACGACGGGATAAACTGACATGCTCATCCCATTGTTTTTTAGTTATTTCTTTCTTTTTCATAATTAACTCCGAATATTTAATTTTAATTTCGATAAAGGAGTCTCTGCTTCAGTGTGTTGATTTGCAGGTCGACCTCGATTATCGCGTCTTTCACGTTTTTTACGTTTTTTTACCATTACTGGACAAACTTGTTCATCAACATAGCGAACTTGGCAATGCAAGCAGTTGATACACTCGTTGAGATTAATATTTCCCTCTGGATGGATGGCTTGCACCATACATTCATTGGCACAAATCTGACATGGGCTACCGCAATCATTAGGATAGCGTTTAATCCAATCAAATAATTTTAACTTAGCAGGAATTGCCAATCCTGCACCTAGTGGGCATAAATATCGACAAAAAAATCGCTCAATAAATAAACCAATTACCAGTAGTGACAAGCCATACACTACAAATGGCCAGGAGCGTTGAAATTTGAGGATAATACTAGTTTTAAATGGCTCAACTTCTGCTAGATGCTCAGCCATTTCAAATGAGTACATGGAGATACCCAGTAACCCCAGAAAAATAAGATACTTAACTGCCCACAGTCTTTCATGTAAGCCCCATGGCATGGTAATCTGCGGGATTTTTAGCTTCCTAGCAATATGATTGGTTAGTTCCTGCAATGCTCCAAACGGACATAGCCAGCCACAATAAGCTCCTCTTGCCCATAATATTAATGAGCCAGCAACCGCACACCACAAAATAAACACTAGTGGATCACGCAGGAAAAAATGCCAATCAAAATTAGTTAATAATGAACCAAAAAAGGTGAATACATTAACCACCGATAGTTGAGCATTTTGCATAAATCCTAACCAGACTAGTACGAAACTTAAGAAACTATAGCGGACTATCAGGGTAAGCTTGGGGTAGCGCGTTAGTTGCAGTTGAAAGAAGAAAATAGCAGTTAAAATAAATAGGAGGATACTTAAAATAATAATTTCTGATTGTTTTCTATCCCAAATACCCTGTACCAATTTTAAACCAGCAGCTCGATTTTCGGCAATTTCCTTGGCATCAGCAGGAATATATTGCAGACTAGCAGATACAGGCATACTAATATCGACAAACTTATCGGGTATTTGATAGGGTAAATGGGCATTAAAAAATCGTTTTTCCCTAGGACCAACTGCTCGGCTGATTAATAAATTCAACACAAACTTATTAGTAATATTAATTTTAGTTCTTGCATGTGTGGGTATCGGTAAGTAGAACAAACCAATTTCGGTGAACTCTGGAGTGCCTGCTGCATAAAACTGTCTTAAGCGTTTATAGTTTTGATCACGGAAACGAATTTTTTCCTCTCCTTGCTCAATTTGAAAACGGTCAAACACTCCACCACGAACAAAACCAGAACCTCTAAAAGAAAACAATCCATTGGCAGCAATTACCACTGCATGCTGGTCTTTAGTTAATTTTCCCTGCAAGTTTTTATACTCCCCTTCACCCAGTAAATTTTGCCCTATTTCACTCAGTGAAACCACAGCTAAATACAAATCAATAAAGACATCATCTGGATTGCTGGACTCAACTTTTGTTGCTGCTTTGGCATAGCCTTTTTGTAGAAATATTTGGCTGACTTCGCCCACTGTTAGATGTAAATGCTGCACTGAACCATTATCCAACAACTGTTGCCAGCTTTGTCTCTCATTAGGCTCTGGTTGTTTGATTGTCCTTGTTTCTTGTGCCGTTATCGGCTTATTCTCAATTATGGATAACGCTCGAAAAGCTTTTAAAATACTGGAAATAATACTATCGTCCATAACAATAACAGTAACGGTTGCACCACTGATAATATCAATCTCATTATCATCCAGGGTTTTTTGCTGAAATGCTTTTAAAACATTATAACCAATATATTTTTCAAATGGTTTCATCAACTTTGCCTGCGGAATGCCAATAAGAATAATTGGCTCAGAATGTTTTAGCATCTGAATCCCGCGAATCACCCCATCATTATCAACCCCTATTGCCATATGAATAGGCTTGCCAGAATAACCTATTGTTTCTGAAAAATTTGTATTGATTACCACATAACCAATATGACTGTTACCAGCATAAGCGTCATACAATTTAGCAACTTTGGGGTTGATTTTAATTGTTGTTGCTTGCGGATAAGCAATTTTCAAATCAAGCCTGTCCCGCAATTCAAAAGCGTTCAAGGCAGGTGAAACAAACATGGAGAAACCAACAATAAAAACAACTAGCAATAAACGCATTAAATACTCTATATATATTGAGATTATTATAAGTATTTATTACTAAATTCGATTGATCTATATCAAGTAAAGAATGTTTTTGACTGAACCAGCATATCTCATAGAAATGCAGAATTTTAGGGTACAACAGTGAGTCAGTTTGTTCTATTCACCGAGAAACCTAGTTATTCTTACGTTTGCAGGTGAATCGGGTAAAATGACCGCTGTTGTTTTCTAAAAACTTACATGCGAACTTGGTTACAAAGTGTACATTTTCAACATCTCGATATTTTCCTTTAATATCAATATGACATGCTGTAATTAAAGCGATTATATGAAATATACGGGTTAGGGATTATAAGATTTATTTGGTACTCTTTTAGGTTGTAGGCTCAAGCCCACAACCCAACATAACCCAACATGAGTTCATATAGAGCCAAAAATATTTATGTTTAGGGTGTGAGTAGTTGCATTTTTTCCATCGCAGTTTTTTACCTGATTTAGGAATTAAGCAAAGACTGGATATAGCTGCTCTTCTTTCTGGAATCTTTTTTCAAAAGTAACCAGTTCCCAGGCATCAGTTTGTTGCAAAAGTTTACGGGCTAGTTGGTTGTTAATTGCGTGACCTGATTTGTAACCATAAAATGAACCAATAATTGGATGGCCTAGTTGATATATGTCGCCAATTGCATCTAAAATTTTATGTTTGACAAATTCATCTTCGTAGCGTAATCCATCTTGATTTAATACACGGTAATCATCCAAGACAATGGCATTGTCCATGCTGCCACCGATTGCGAGATTGTTTTCATGTAGCATTTCTATGTCACGCATAAAGCCGAATGTACGGGCACGTGATATTTCTTTTATGAAAGTGTTGGTACTTAGATTGATTTCTTTTGATTTGGTATGTTCAGAGAATGCTGGATGATTAAATTCGATATCGAATCTTAATTTGTAACCATTATAGGGTTCAAATCTGGCAATTTTATCTGCCTGTTTTACTTCTACAGTTTTGGTTATCTTGATGAATTTTTTAGCTTGTTCCTGAACCTGTATCCCAGCAGACTGAATCAGGAACACAAATGGACCAGCACTGCCGTCCATTATTGGCACTTCAGAAGTACTGAGCTCAACTATACAGTTGTCAATACCCATACCACTAAATGCTGCCATTAAATGCTCAACTGTTGCAACGCGCACGCCGTCCTTTATCAAGGTGGTTGACATACTGGTATCACCTACTAAATTGGCACTTGCCTTTAGGTGTACTGGTTGCTTGAAGTCAGTTCTGATAAACACTATGCCAGTATTAATCGTAGCTGGTTTTAAGGTTATGTAAACTTTTTTACCAGTATGAATACCGACACCAGTTGCTCTTACCGTATTTTTTAGGGTTCTTTGTTTTATCATTATTTTTCTATAAAATTTGACAACTCTAGGAAATGCGAAGTTTATCACACTTTATTGCTATTAACCAAACACAGACCTATTCAAAGTTGCATTTACACAACATTTTGTGGGTTTTATACCACACGTGTACATAATATTGCAGGTAAACCTATAATTTTACCTAATTGCCAAAATTAAACAGCATTATGGTCTCGGAGGTGAGACCATAATTGTCATACCGTATTTGTAACCATTTTACAATTTCTCAATTTTTTAAGTTAATCAGCCTGATTTCTTAAAAATGCAGGTATATCCAAGTAGTCCTCTGACATCATTGGATCTTTATCAGCTTTTATTGCCATATCATCTAGGCTACTGTCTACTTGAGGGGCAACTGCACGTGCAGTATTGCTGACACTCGCTCTAGCATTCGTATATGATGGAGAAATTTCAATTTTTTCAGCTGGTTTTTTGGGTACAAGTTTAACTTTTGACTCTTGGGAGCCATTTAAACCTGTTGCAACTACGGTTACCCGTATTTCACCTTCCATGTCCATATCTATTGCGGTGCCAATTACTACGGTTGATGTATCGGATGTATATTCTTCAACCATTTCACCAATTTCCTGAATTTCACCTAGGCTTAAATCCATGCCTGCGGTAACATTAATTAAAATACCTTTGGCACCGTGCATATCAATATCTTCAAGTAATGGGCTATTGATGGCAAGTTCGGTAGCAACTGCTGCTCTATCATCACCTCTACCTATGCCTGTCCCCATCATTGCCATACCCATTTCTGACATTACTGTTTTAACATCGGCAAAGTCAACATTGACCATTCCTGGGCAGGTTATTAAATCTGATATACCCTGAACCGCACCATGTAATACGTCATTGGATGCCTTGAAGGCATTGAGCAATGTTACATCTCTATCGAAATGAGTTAATAACTTGCCATTAGGAATTGTTATTAAGGAGTCGACATATTGTTCTAGTTCCAAAATACCTTTTTCCGCAACTGCCATACGTCTTTTACCTTCAAAAGGGAATGGTTTTGTCACCACAGCTACTGTTAGGATGTTCATTTCTTTGGCAATTTGTGCCACAACTGGTGCTGCACCTGTGCCTGTCCCGCCACCCATGCCAGCAGTTATAAAGACCATATCAGTATTGAGTAGTACTTCTTTGATGCGTTCTTTATCCTCAAGGGCAGCTTGTCTACCAACCTCGGGGTTGGCACCGGCACCCAGACCTTTGGTGACATTTTGTCCAATCCGAATAATATTTTTGCATTGGGTTTTTTCCAATGCTTGTACATCGGTATTGGCACAAATAAATTCAACACCATCTATATTGGCTTCGACCATTTGTTGGACAGTGTTACCACCGCCTCCGCCTAAGCCAATTACCTTGATTACAGCTCCGCAGCTGTCATTTTCCATTATCTCAAACATTTTATTACCTCCGAAAATGTTCTATTTAAAATTACATTGTTTGTCTTTCTCAATCTTAAAACTCTGAGAAAAACCATTTTTTAAATCTAGTAAATATATTATTAGATTCGTTTAAACCTTCACCACTTAATTCATTTTTACTGCCATAAAGCAGTAGACCTACACCAGTTGAATGTACCGGATTATTTACCACTTCTTTTAATCCAGAAATATTCTGGGGTGTGCCAATTCTAACTGGTAGGTGAAATATTTCTTCAGCCAGTTCAACGGTTCCTTCCATTTTTGATGCTCCACCAGTTAAAACTATGCCAGCTGCCATTAGCTCGCTATAGCCACTTCTTTGTAATTCTGCCTGGACTAGGGTAAACAATTCTTCATATCTTGGTTCTACAACTTCTGCAAGTGTCTGTCTTGCTAGCCGGCGTGGCGCTCTATCACCTACACTTGGCACTGAGATTGTTTCTTCAGCTGATGCCAGTTGTCTTAATGCACAGGCATATTTTAATTTTATCTCCTCAGCATATTGCGTTGGGGTTCGCATTGCTATGGCTATATCGTTGGTAACCTGATCTCCAGCTATTGGTATAGCTGAGGCATGGCGTATTGCTCCATTGGTAAAGACTGCGATATCGGTTGTGCCTGCACCTATGTCAACTAGACAGACACCTAGTTCTTTTTCATCTTCGGTAAGCACCGACTCTGATGATGCTAATTGCTCTACTATCAATTGGTCTATATTTAATCCGCAACGGGCTACACATTTAGATATATTTTGTGCGGCAGAATCTGAGCCAGTAATTAAATGTACTCTTGCCTCCAGTCTGACCCCTGACATGCCAATTGGATGCTTGATTCCATCTTGTCCGTCAATCACATACTCTTGTGGTAGTACGTGCAGAACTCTCTGATCAGCTGGAATAGCTACTGCTTTTGCTGCCTCCAGAACTTTTTCTACATCACTGGCAGTAACTTCTTTGTCTCTAATTGCAACTATGCCATGAGAGTTAGTGCTACGGATATGGCTGCCTGCAATACCTGCATAAACTGACTGAATTTCACAACCTGCCATTAGTTCTGCTTCTTCAACTGCACGCCTAATTGACTGTACAGTTGATTCAATATCAACTACTACGCCACGTTTTAAACCTCTTGAAGGTGAGGAGCCAATACCAACAACTTCTAGGGAGTCGTCTTTGTGTTGTTCACCTACTATGGCAACAATTTTTGAAGTTCCGATATCTAAACCTACCATCAGGTTGTTGTCTGTTTTTTTAACCATTAATATTTCCAGTGTCCAGTTGTTGCTCTGTATTGTTGATCGTATTCTTATCCACCTCGATATTTTCAATATTTTCAGTATTGATATATTGCCATTGGACTGCATAGCCATTGGTATATCTTAGGTCAATATACTGTGGAAATTGCTCGTTAAGTTTAATTAATTTTGCCCATGTATCTGCTAGTCTTACTAGTTTCGCATCCATTTGTTGCGAGCCTAGAATGATATGGATACCATTAGACAAATCCAAGCTCCAGCCACCACGGTGGCTAACTTGTGCAGAGCTAATATCATAGCCGGTGTGCTTGATTATCTCGTTATAGCGAATAAACTTATCCCATATCATTACGGAGTCATCGTCTTTGCCTTGTATCTGTGGCAGGGCAGTTAAGTCATCAATGTTGTCCACTTCAAATACCTCGCCTTTGGCATTTAGTAGCTGATTATCGTTCCAGACCGCAACTGCCTTATGTTCTATGAGCCTGATAATTAAAGTGTTGGGCCATTTTTTATTGACAGTAACATATTGAACCCATGGTATATTGATTAAATTTTCTCTGATAATATTCGCTTTAATCTTAAAGAATGAACGTTCTGGATAGGCAGCAACTGTCACTCTAATTTGCTCTGAGTTAACTCGCTTAAATTCAGCCTCTAACTCAATATTTGTTATCGTCCAGTGGTTGGATTTAATCATTCCTGACATCAGTGCTGCCATCAATAAAATCGTTAGCGAAATTAATAACAAGGATAATTTTGTACCTTTACTCATCATGACTTTGGCTCAAATGCGGTTGACAATATTTGTATAATTAAATCATTAAAACTCCAACCTATGGCAGCCGCAGCTTTTGGAACTAAACTATTTCGGGTCAGCCCTGGGGTCGTATTTGCCTCTAAAAACCAGCGATTTCCCTGGTCATCAACAATAAAATCAATGCGTGCCCAGCCTTTTAAACCTAGTGCCTCAAAGGCAGTCATCGCATCATCTTTTAGTGCCTGCTCCAGTTTATCCGCAAAACTACTGGGGCAGAAATATTTTGTTGTCTTACTTTGGTACTTTGCCTGATAATCATAGAGACCAACAGCTGGCTGGATACGAACAACTGGTAGAACCTGATCTTGGATAATTGCTACTGTGCATTCTGTACCGTTAATAAATTTTTCCACTAGTACTGAGTCAACTGTTGTTAAAGAGAGCTTTATACTTCTGGTTAACTCTTTAATATCGGTAGCATAATACAAACCAACACTGGAGCCTTCGGTGGTTGGTTTGATAATCCAGGGCCCATCATCGGTTATGTTTAGCTCGGTTATACTCTTTAGTATTTGGGCTTTTGGCGTTTTTAAACCATGGGCAGAAACAATAGTTTTCGCAATATTTTTATGCCAACTAAGTACTGCACCCAAGATATTGCAGCCAGTATATTTAATATTTAAACCAGATAAAATACCTGCTAACTCGCCATTTTCTCCCGCTTCGCCATGCAAAATATTGAATACCACATCAAACTCTTGCATGTCTGTTGCCAGTAACTGCTTAACTCCATCAATTGCTTGGGCTTTGATATTGCGGGTGAGCAATGCTTTTATTACTGCATCACCAGATAATAATGAAATTTGACGCTCGGCTGAAACTCCGCCCATTATTACGGCAACGTTCAAATTAGCATGAGTGAAATCAATCATGACTCACCTCGGTTGCGTTGCTCAAGCCTTTATTATTGACTATCAGTTTACACACAGCTCCAATGCTACCTGCACCGACAAATAACACTAAATCTCCATCTTGAATAATGTTGTTTAAATCAGTGGTTAAGTTGTCAATATTGGCAATGTAGATAGGGTCAATTTTACCTCTGACTCTAATACTACGACTTAAATCGCCGGCACTATAACCAGAAATACTGTCTTCTCCTGCTGCATATACATCAGTTAACACCAAAACATCAGCATGATTTAGGGCCTCGGTAAATTCATCAAATAAATCTCTGGTTCTGGAATATCTATGTGGTTGAAATACTACTACCAGCCTGTTATCCCAGCCGCCTCGACAAGCATTGATAACTGCGGTTAATTCAGTTGGGTGATGGGCATAGTCATCAACCAGAGTAAACCTGCCATTTACACACTGCAAATTTTTCGTAAGGTTAAACCTGCGTTCAATGCCGGCAAACTGCTCTAATCCTGTTTTAATATCGGCAATATTAATACCCAGCTCAAGGGCGATAGCAATAGCAGCTAGTGCATTTTGGATATTGTGTAACCCAGGTAAATTTATTGTTACTTTGGTGGCAATGATTTTATTATTCTGGATTACATCAAATGACATGTCTTGCTGGTGATGGCGAATATTCACTGCACGAATCATGGCGTTTGCAGATATGCCGTAGGTGATTGTTGGTCTTAGCAGACGGGTTGCCAATTCGGCCACATCTTCATCATCAATACATAATATAGCTACACCATAAAAAGGCAGGTGATGTAAGAAAGTATCAAATGCCTGTTTTAGTACTGAAAATTTACCACCAAATGTTTGCATATGATCTGCATCAATATTGGTTACTACTGCCAATATCGGTTGCAGTAGTTGGAATGAGCCATCACTTTCATCAGCTTCTGCTACCAGATATTCGCTGGTGCCTAGTCCGGCATTGGTACCAGCAGAATTAAGCAGTCCGCCGATTACAAATGTTGGATCAAGATGTCCAGCAGCGAGAACACTGGCAATGAGTGAGGTGGTGGTAGTTTTGCCATGAGTTCCAGCTACGGCTATGCCAATTTTAAACCGCATTAGTTCGGCTAGCATTTCTGCTCGGGATAGAATTATCAGACTTTGTTGTCTTGCTGCAATTAGCTCGGGGTTGGCATCACTGATTGCAGATGAAATAACCACAACATTGGCAGTGGCAATATTTTGTTGCTGGTGACCAATTACTACCTCAATACCCATATTTTTCAATCTATTTACTACATCACTGGTTTGAATGTCAGACCCAGATACCACAAAACCAAGATTGTGCAGAACCTCGGCAATACCACTCATGCCACTACCGCCGATGCCAATCATGTGAATGTTTTTCATGCGTTTTACAAATCTATTTGCTGGGGTTAGATAGCTCATTTAGCAATCTCCAGACAAATTTCTGCTACTTTTAAGGCAGCATTTTGTTTGTGTAGTTTTTTTGAGTTTACTGCCATTGCCTGGCGTAATTTTTTGTTGGTTACAAAGTCTAAAATAAGTTTGTCCAACTTGGCTATGTCCTGTTTTTCCTGCCAGATATAACCAGCATTATGATCGACAATATTTTTTGCATTTAGTGTTTGATGGTTATCTACTGCATGCGGATATGGTATCAATATTGCTGCTAGCCCTGTTGCATTTATTTCTGCAATAGTTAAGGCACCTGCTCTGGCAATTACAAAATCTGCCCAGCTGTAGGCATCAACCATGTTATTAATAAATTCAACAACCTTTAATTTATTCGATGCTTGGTACTGTTGCATGGTTTTATCTTTATGGTTTTTTCCACATTGATGTACAACTGCAATTTTCCCAGCCTTTAATAATGGATTGAGTAATTCTGGCACTCTGACATTTAAACTATTTGCCCCTAGGGAACCGCCAATTATTAAAATATTTATTCTGCTACTTTTATTTTCAAATTTACTGTGGTTTTCTATCTCTTCTCGCACAGGATTGCCAACCCATTGAGAGTTATATAGTCCATTTAGATTAAATCCAGTTAAGACCTTGTTTGCCCATTTACTTAAATATTTATTGGTCATACCAAATTTTGAGTTTTGTTCGTGTACCAATAGTGGAATACCTTTTAATTTTGCTGCCAATCCACCAGGTCCAGCTACATAACCACCCATACTGATTACTGCATTGACTTGTTCCTGTTGAAAAAATTTAGTTGCTGCTCTTGTTGCACTAAATAGTTTCAATGGCATGGTCATTAAACCCTTTAGTCCTTTGCCCCGCAAAGCTTTAATTGCCAAGAGCTTTATTGGAATGCCATGCTGCTTAACTAACTTTTCTTCCATACCACCAATGGCACCAAGCCATACTACCTTGATACCTTGTTTATCCAGTTCGTTTGCCACTGCCAAGCCAGGGAAAATATGCCCGCCAGTACCACCTGCCATTATTGCAACTTTCATGCGGTTGCCTCTTTGTATTTTCGTATTGCCTTGAGGTTATCTCGTCTATTTTCATAGGATACCCGCATAACAATAGCCAGACTAAGCAAGTTCATCATAATCGCAGAGCCACCAGAACTTACAAATGGTAAGGTAATACCTTTTGTTGGCAATAAACCTAAGTTTACCCCCATACTTAAGAATGTTTGTAAAGCAACCCAAACGCCAATTCCCGCACAGGCAAATGCGGCGAATTCCTTGCCGTTATTTAGTGCTACTTTAGAAATTGCAAAAATCCGCATAATTAGAATTATATAAAGTGTAATTAACCCCATAACTCCAATAAAACCCATTTCTTCAGCATATACTGAGAAAATAAAATCAGTATGAGCCTCTGGTAGATAGAATAGTTTTTGCACACTACCGCCAATACCAACTCCTGAAATCTTGCCGCTACCAATTGCAATTAATGCCTGCACTAACTGAAAGCCCTTGTTAAATGGATCTGCCCATGGGTTCTGAAAACTAATCAGCCGTTCAAGTCTGTATAACTCAGCATAAGCAAGATATGCCATGGATGATGATGATATTAGACCTAAAATGGTTAAATCCCGATAACGGGCTCCTGCAATATAAACCATAAATAAAGTAATGGTCAATAACAAAACAGCCGAGCCGAAATCTGGCTGCAACAGTAATAAAACTGATAAAACTCCTGCTAGTAACAAAGGTTTTATTACCCCAAAAAATTTATGTTGCAGTCCGTGTTTGTGCCTAACAATATATCCAGCCAGATAAACTATCATGGCAAGTTTAACCGCCTCAACCACCTGAAAACGGGCAATACCTAAATTTATCCAGCGTCTGGCACCATTGACTTTTATGCCAATATTGGGCAGCAACACTAGAATTAGTAACACTATTGCTATAACAATAAGAATACGACTCAACTGTTGCATCCAGTCCATTTTTATCGCTAAAATAATAGAGCCAAGAAGAGTACCAATACCAATAAAAATAATGTGACGTTTTAAATAATAAAAAGCGTCATGATTATATTTTTCTGCAATCGCAAGAGAAGATGAGGCGACCATAGTTATCCCAATTGCAATGATACATATTGCCGCAAACATTAACCAAAAATCTACACCAACAGCTAAATAACTATTGGATGAGGTTTTGCTTGCCTGTTTGGTAGATATTATCATTATTTGTTTATCTAATCTTCAAGGTTGCTAAGCCAATTAAAACCATAATTAATGCTATAATCCAAAAACGTACTACCACTTTTGGCTCTGACCAGCCTTTTAGTTCAAAATGATGGTGAATAGGTGCCATTTTAAAAATTCGTTTTTTGCGTAACTTATAGGAGCCAACTTGCAAGATTACAGATACGGTTTCCATAACAAATACACCGCTCATAATAAAAAACACCAACTCTTGTCTGGTGATTATTGCCACAATTCCCAGTGCCGCACCTAGTGACAATGCTCCCACATCGCCCATAAACATTTCAGCAGGATAGGTGTTAAACCATAAAAACCCTAAGCCCGCACCAACAATTGCGGCACAAAATATAGCTATCTCCCCAGCATTTTGGATAAATGGAATAAATAAATAATGTGAAAACACTGCATGTCCTGACAAATATGCCACTACTCCAAGTGCAGCTGCCACCAACACAACAGGCATGATTGCCAACCCATCTAGTCCATCAGTAAGATTCACTGCATTGGATGAACCCACCATTACAAAATAGCCCAATGGAATAACCAACCAGCCCAATGACCAGTCTAAATCTTTAACAAATGGAATAACCATTTGTGTAGTTAAACTGACATCTCCAAAGTAGTACAAATATAGCACAGCACTGATACCGAACAATGATTGTAGCGTATATTTCCAAATAGCTGATAATCCCGCAGAGTCTTTTAAGACTAACTTGCGATAGTCATCCAACCAGCCAATAAATCCAAAGCCAAATAGTACATACATGCAAACCCAAATATAATTAACTGATAAATCTGCCCAGAGCAAGCAGGCAATGATGATGGAAAGTATTATTAATGCTCCGCCCATCGTGGGAGTGCCTTGCTTAGATAAGTGCGACTTTGGGCCCAGACTCCTAACATGTTGACCAATCTGTTTTTTCTGCAGTATTCTAATAAATACCGGGCCTAAAAATACTGAAAGCACCAAGGCAGTAAGAGCTGCCATAATCGCTCTGAATGTTTGGTAAGAAAATAGATTTAGCCAACTATAACTTTCCTGAAAATATTGTGCTAACCATAAAATCATGCAACTTTCTCCATAGCAACTATACTATTAATCAAATCTTCTAAGTGCATGCTTCTTGAACCTTTAACTAGTGTTGTCCCAAGGTCTTGCCAGTTTTTTAGCAGGTAACTTGTTAGTGCATCAAGATTATCAAAGTGCAAAGCAGTATCTGCAAATGCCTGACTTGCATACTGTGAGTCTGTACCTACAGTTAATAGATGGGTGATATTGTGGCTTTTTGCATATTTGCCAATTTCTATATGTAATTTTTGGGAGTCATTGCCTAGCTCTGCCATATCTCCAAGCACTAGAGTAACAGGATTGCTATATTGTGCTAAAACATCAATTGCCGCCTTAACTGATTGCGGGTTTGCGTTGTAGCTGTCATTAATTACAATATGGCCAGCAATTTTTCCCAGGTTTTCTAGTCTGCCACTGGCAGGAGCAAAGCTCTCTAAACCTGGTTTAATTTCATCAAACAAGCCAAAAGAACTTGCCACCGCAGCAGCACAAGCAGCATTAAGGTGGTTATGCACACCAGCCACAGGTAAGTTAATATCAGCAATGGTACTATCATTGATAATTAAGTTAAAACCTTGGTCACTACCAGCTTTATTTTCAATTTGGACTTTAGCACCTGATTTAAATCCAAAACTTAAGACTTGTCCGTGGGTATTAACACTCCACTTTTTAAAATTATCATCGTCAAACGGCAAAACCGCAAAGGCGGTATTAGTCAAATTTGCAATAATTTTACCTTTTTCAGTTACGATATTTTCCAGTGACCCAAACCTGCCAATATGTGCAGGAGAGGCATTGGTAAGCACTGCTGTATGAATATTTACCAGTGAAACCAACCATGAAATATCGCCTAGTTTTGCTGCACCCATTTCAATTACCGCATATTTATCCTCAACATGAATATTACATAATGTTAGTGGCACTCCAATTTCATTGTTTAAATTTCCTTGGGTGGCAACACATTTACCAGATAATGAAAAAATGGACTTTAGCATATTTTTCACCGTAGTCTTGCCATTGGAACCAGTAATAGCAATGATCTTCACCTGACATTGTTTTGCCCAATTTTTTGCTAACACAGAAAGTGCGGTTAAACTATGTTCACAAATAAGTTGTGGCGCTGTAACATCTTGGGCACAACTAACCAATACTGCAACAGCACCATTATCTATTGCTTGGCTACAATAGTTTTCACCATTGAAATTATCACCTTTTAAGCCAATAAACAACTTGCCAGTACAGTCCTGACGCGAATCAGTAATGACTCCACGAAACTGGGTCGGTTTACCAACTAGGGTTCCACCAGTCATAGCCGCTGCCTGATGCAGGTTCATGCTAATCATGCGTATTGCTCCTGTGAATTCTCAAGTAACTCCTTAGCTATAAGCCTATCATCAAATGGAAAATACTGACCTTTGATTAATTGGTACGATTCGTGCCCTTTACCTGCAATTAAAATCAAATCATCAGGGTGTGAGTTATTTATTGCATAAGCGATGGCATCAATACGTGAATGAATGACGGTTGGCTTGGTATTCATGCCCATTAATATATCTGCGGTTATTTGTTGGTTGTCTTCATATCTTGGGTTGTCATCAGTTATGACTACATTGTCAGCTAAAGTTTCGGCAATATGACCCATTTGTGGTCTTTTACCTTTGTCTCGATTGCCGCCACAACCAAAAACACACCATATTTTTCTGGCGTTATGCTCTTTTAATGCCATTAAAACCTGCTCTAATGCATCGGGTGTATGGGCATAATCTACTATTATCAATGGGCTGTTTACCCGAACTTCTACACAGTTCATACGACCGGGAACTGGTTTGAGCTGTGGAATAACATCTATAATATGTGCAATCTCAAAACCCTGGCTCAATAAAGTGGCTACCACCAGCATGATATTATCAATATTGAACTTTCCAAGTAACGGGGTAAAGATGTTATAGCTCTGTTTGTTCCAGTTTAATCTAAAATTTATCCCTTTGGGCATTAGCTCAATATTACTTGCACTCAAATCAGCCTTTTTGCTATTTATACCATAACTGATTTTGTTATAGTTGATTGTTGTTAGCCATTTTTTTCCATAGTAGTCATTACAGTTAATCACCGCAAAATCTAAATTATATTCGGTAAATAACTGTTGTTTGGCATTTGCATATTTTTCCATAGTTTCATGAAAATCCAAATGGTCGCGACTGATATTAGTAAAGCCTGCACCCTTAAATTTAGTCGCATTTACTCTGCCTAAGCTTAAGCCGTGTGATGAAACCTCTAAACTTACATGGGTGATGCCATCTTCTACAAACCCAGCAAGAATTCTTTGTAAATGTAGGGCGGTTGGTGTGGTGTTTTGTAAGTTATGCATTTGTTGTAGAGTGCCATATCCCAGTGTACCGATATAGGCTCCTTTGATTGCAAGTTTATCCCATGCCTGCAGCATCAACCATGCAGATGATGTTTTACCATTTGTGCCAGTAATACCAATTATATCCAGCTTTGTTGAGGGGTTTTGGTAAAAATTTGTTGCCAATATTCCTAGTTTTGCCGATAAATCATCAATCTCAATAACGGGAATTGTCAATGGTTGCTGCCTACCTTTTGGCTTGGCATTGCCTGGTTGAATAGATTCTGCCAGTATGGCACAAGCTCCACCACGTTGTGCCTGATAGGCAAAATCCATCCCATGATTGTCACTGCCACTTAAGGCAATAAATACATCACCACAGGTTATTTTGCGACTGTCATGACATAATCCTGATACCTCAATAGCAAGATTTTCTGTAATAATATCCAGCCACTCTAGAACCGCACTCAAATCAACTTTCATCAGTTGCCTCTCTGGTGCTGTTCAGTTCTGTACTTTCCTGATACTTATTGGGAGAAATATTTAATATTCTTAAGCTGTTTTGCATAACTTGTTTAAATACTGGAGCAGCAACTACACCACCCTGATATGCCTCACCTGCTGGGTCAGTGATGCTTACTGCAACCACTAACCTTGAATTCATTGCAGGAGCATAGCCTACAAAACTAGCAATATATTTATCTGAATAGCCTCCTTTTGCTGCTAGTCTGGCAGTGCCAGTTTTACCTGCCACCTGATATCCTGCAATCATAGCCCTCTTACCAGTATTGTGTTCCGTTACTACCTGAGTGAGCATTTCACTTACTTTCTTGGCAATATTAGGATCTATAATTGCCTTATCTTGATTAATATTTCCCTTTATATATGTAGGGGAGCGCCAACGACCATTGTTTGCAATAGCCGCATAGGCGGCAGCGAGTTGTAAAGTAGTAACTTGTATACCATAACCATAAGCTATATTTCCATGTCTGGAACGACTCCAGAGATTATAGTCCTGTAAGTAACCAGTTGACTCACCAATAATGCCACTATTGGTGCTAGATCCCAGACCAAATAGCTTAAATGTATCCCATAGGTGATTTTTGCTTATGCTTAATGCTATCTTGGCAGCACCGATATTGCTGGATTTACCAATAAGTGTTGCTAGAGTAATATTCCCATAGTTTCTTAGATCACGAAATTTGAAACCATCAATTTCAAATGGGGTAGTATCAATAATACTGTTTTCATCATAGTCGCCGCTAAGCATACCAGCAATAACGGTAAATGGTTTTATGACAGAACCTGGCTCATAAATATCCTGAATTGCACGATTACGAGTCCCCGCGACAAAGTTTCCTGACTTATTATTTGGATTATAGGACGGTTGAGAGACCATTGCTAGTACCTCACCTGTGGTAATATCTAAAATTATCACTGCCCCTGTGGCAGCCTTATGTTGGTAAACTGCGGTTTTTAATGCTTTATATGCGACATACTGTAATCGTCTGTCAATGCTAAGGTGAATATCCTTGCCAGCCTGGGCAGTTGTTACCTCCTTAATGTCTTTAATAATATGTCCAAACCTATCTTGCATTACCTGTTTGCGACCAGTGGTCCCTGAGAGCCATTGGTCATAGGTGCTTTCTATCCCTTCCTTACCTATATCATTTGCATCGGTAAACCCTATTAACTGAGAAATAATTTCACCCGCAGGATAATATCTTTTAAACTCTTTTCTAAATTCTACACCTTTGATATTTAACGCACGAATAGAGTCGGCTATATATGGTGGAATGCGGCGTTTAATATAGATGAATTTTTTATTTTTTTTATCTACCACCAGATTCTTTAATTTCTTCGGGTCTAGCTCTAAAGCTTCTGCTAGCTGCTCTAGTCTGGAGACTTGCTGTATCAGCACTGATGGCTGAATTCCTACAGAAATCATTGGAGTACTAATCGCTAATGGCTCACCATTTCTGTCAAAAATTGTTCCTCTGGGAACATACAAATCAATTTCCTTTATTTGACGCATATTGCCCTGTTTAGTATAAAACTCTTTACCCTTTACCTGAATTGCAAAGGCACGCACAACCACAAACACAAAGCACAACATCAAAAACGCTATGACGATAGACATACGCATATTAGTATTGACCTTGCTAGATTGAGTTTTATCAGTTTTCATGTTGCCTTTTTATCATCTTGTTATGCTTATAATATGTTCGTCTTCTGGCAATTTCATGCCTAACTGAATTTTTGCTATAGTCTCAATCCTGCTATTGTTCACCAAAGTAGAGTGTTCAAGTTGTAATCTGCCCCAATCTGCGTTCAGGTTATGCTCCTGCTCTATTGAGGCTTGCAACTCTACAAACTGTTTGCGGGTTTTGTGCTGTAAATATATATAATTGACAATAATAACTAGGGTTATGGTCAACAAAGCCAGAGTAAATATAATATTTTTCAACCTCATAACTTTTCCACTATACGCATAATCGCACTTCTGGCTCGCGGGTTATGTTGCAATTGTGCAGTGGATGCTTTTATTGGTTTACCAATTATTTTCAAGTCAGCACTGGCAACTGGTGCAATTGGCATTCTCTTATCATATTTACCGGCACTGGCATACTGCTTGAAATACCTCTTAACTATCCTGTCTTCTAGTGAATGAAAGCTGATAACTACTAGCCTGCCACCTGTTTTTAGGCAGCTTATTGCAACTGGCAATACCTTCTTTACCTGCTCAAGCTCACGATTCAAATGAATTCTAATTGCCTGAAAAGTTCTGGTTGCAGGGTGTTTCTTACTATATTTATTTATTTTTTCAACAATCTCAACCAATTCACCCGTAGTTTCCAATGGTTTTATCTCTGCTCTATAGATGACAATTTCTTTGGCAATTTTTGTAGCATTCTTCTCTTCACCATAACGCCAAAATACCTTTGACATTTCTTGCCAGTCCGCTCGATTTAACCAAACTGCGGCTGTCTCCCCAGTTGTTGTATCCATACGCATATCCAAAGGTCCATTCTGGCTAAAGCTAAAACCTCGGTCTACCTGATCCAGCTGCGGTGAAGAAACACCTAAATCAAATAAAATACCATCTACTTGACCAGTAAAGTGTTTGGCAATCATATCGGTGAGCTGCTCAAAAGCACCATGTTCTACTTTAACTCTGTTATCATTCTCTGCTAGCTTTGTAGCAACATCTATAGCAGCCATATCCTGGTCAATCACCAATAATTTCCCAGTAGCATCTAGCTGTGACAGTATTTTTCGACTATGGCCACCTCTGCCAAAGGTTGCATCTACATAGTTGCCACCTGCTTTAATGCTCAAACCAACAACCGCTTCATCCAAAAGTACAGTTTTATGAAGTGCAGTTTCATGCAGGACAGTCATCCTACAATACCAGTGCCTTCATTTCATCGGAAACACCTTCACTAAGGTCTGGTATTTGCTGTCTTAATTGCATTAGGGCCTCATCATTCCATATTTCAAATTTATTCCCCATACCAAGCATTACCACTTTTTTATCCATAGATGCCACTTGCCGCATATTAGCTGGCAATTGAACTCTAGAACCCTTGTCAGGCTCAGTATGATAAGCACTACCAACCAGTTTAAACTGCATATTTCTGTGCTTAACATCAAATGTGCTTAATGCCATCACCGAGTCATGTACTTTCTGCCACTCTGACTTTGGAAACAGCCAAAGTGAAGATATTTCAAATGGATTATAGGTAAGAACCAACTGATTTTGACAGGCATCAACAAGCATCTCACGATACCTAACTGGAACCGCTAAACGCCCTTTTGCATCTAAATTGATTGCTGTTTCACCGTAAAACATCTAAAAACACCACTAATATACTAAAATAACCCACATAATTGCACTTTATCTTGGTTTAATGCAGGTGTCAACAGATGTTTTAAAAAAAACCAATGAAATCAACAACTTGATTGATAATATACCTTAAGATTCAGTTGCAACGTATTGAATAATAATGAAATTATTGAGATATACAGGTTTTTAGAAGAATTTCAGTGGCCATTTTATCCGATTCACCTGCACTAAATCATCTGGAACGATTTGAACAGCACCGCTGGCATTGAAGTCTAGAATATAGTCTGGGAATAGCGATTTGGTGATGAGGCTTTTTCGGGGTTTTCTAGATGCATCAAGGACTTGTGCTATAATCGTATTTTCTATATCGGAATTTGGGAAACTCAATGAACAATAAAATATTTCTAGATTTTTAGTTTAATATCATGCATTATAGGTACATTAATAATATGTTAAATGCTAAAAAACATCGATGTAGGGGCGGATTCCATATCCGCCCAATCAACAAATATGGATAATTCAAAAAGGGCAGAAATGGATTCTGCCCCTACGGTAATATTGGATGTGATATATGAAATATGATCCTAAAATCCATCATCGCAAATCAAACCGTTTGAAAAATCGGGATTATTCACAGGAAGGATTATATTTTGTAACCATTTGTTGTCAGAATCGGGTGTGTTTATTTGGTGAAATTTTGGATGGTGTAATGAAATTAAACACGGCGGGGGAAATGGTCAATCAAATATGGTTGGATGTTCCCAACCAATACCACAACACCGCATTGCATGCATATACCATTATGCCAAACCATTTCCATGGAATTGTCGAAATAACCGTAGGGGCGGATTCCATATCCGCCCAATCATCCGCCCAATCATCCGCCCAATCAAAAAATAGGGCAGAAATGGATTCTGCCCCTACCGCATCGTTGTCGGGGATTGTACAAACATTTAAACGGTATACGACAATTGAATATATAAAAATGGTGAAACAAAATATATTGCCGTCGTTTGATAAAAAAATATGGCAACGCAATTACTGGGATCATGTCATCCGAAATGAAAATGAATACCATCGCATTTCACAATATATTCTGGATAATCCCCAAAAATGGGCGTTAGATAAATTAAATAATGGTTCGGGCAATCAGGTGATGGAACCATCATCACAATATATTGTAGGGGCGGATTCCATATCCGCCCAATCTAAAGAGCTAACAAACGCATGTACCCGGACAAAATAAAGCTGCACCGATTGTACTTCGCTCTACAATTTTAATTCTGCCCTCAAATTCTATGAGAGTGTAACAACATTATCATTGTATTAGTCGTCAATATGAGGTTCATTTATAATTTGCTGGATATTATTTCAGCTTAAAAGTAATTGAAACTTCTCCAGATTCCCTATCAATATTAACTTTAGGCTCACCTTGTGTACCTAAGTCTTTGCCAGTACTCATTTTGAATATTCCTGTTAAAAAATCCATACCTTTGTTCATGACATCGTGCATTTGTTGATAGTCATCATCACTTATTAGAGTGTTGTTTTGTGCTGATTTGGCTGATGCCTCATTGGCAACAATATTATCTATTAAGTTTTCTAGCTCATTAACTGCTTGCAGGTGCTCTTGCCCCTGTTCTTGTTGCTTTGATTCTTGGTCATTTTCACTATCTGCTTCCATAGATAAAAAGTCTTGGTTTGCTGCAATGGCTTCCAATTGACGAATAAACTGTGATTTACCTTTATCATTAAAATTAACACTATCAATTTTTTCGTTATTACTTAACACACCATCAAATAGATTTTGTTTTAAAAACAAACCTGCAAGTATATTCATTTCAAATGATCCAGAGGTAATCAAGTTATATACATTTAGGGTTTTATGTTTTTGACCAATTCTATCTATTCGACCGATACGTTGGTTTTTCTTGGCAGGACTCCATGGCAGTTCAAAATTAATTATGGTATCTGCCACTTGTAAATTAAGTCCTGCCCCTCCAGCCTCACTAGCTAACAGTATATTGCACTCTGGGTTTTGTTCAAACTCAGTAATAATTGCACTGCGTTTTTTTATGGGAACTTTTCCAGTAAACATAGCAAAGGTTAGATTATCTTGTCGCAATTGTTCGCCAATTAATTCTAACATTGTTGTCCATTCAGAAAAAATTATGACTTTACGTTTATTGTTTTTTATCTGTAGCTTTTCCAATAGAATTTCACTAAGTTCTCCTAATTTCGGTGAAATATTAGTTTCTTTATCAATCAAAAATGTTGAGTCACAAACCATACGCATGCTGTTTAGTAATAGCATTAGCCGAGTCCAGTCATGCGACGTTTTGAATTTCTTGCTTAAAATCATTTGAATGCCTTTAGCAAAACCCATATGATAACTGGCTTGTTCATCAGATAGTTTAACAAAAATATCTTTTTGAATAACATTGGGTAGTTGCTCAAATACATCTTTTTTCTCTCGCCTAATTAAAATCTGATTGAGTCTTTGTTTAAGGTTGACCAGGTTATAATAACCATGAATTTTGTTTTTTTGCTTGCTGTCAAAAATGCAATGTTGATAAGAGAATTCCCACTGAGGTGCTAGAAAGTATATATCCAAAAATTGCACAATAGAATATAAATCCAATAATTTGTTTTCTATTGGAGTACCAGTAATCACCAGCGCATGTTTTTTAGTGATGGCTTTTATTGCATTTGCCGTTTTAGTTTCATAATTTTTAATTTTTTGTGCTTCATCCAATATAACAAAATCATAGCCAGCCCGATTAATCGCATTTAAATCTCTAAGTACGGTTTCATAGTTTATAATATGAAAAAAACTATCATCTTGAATATATAGTTCTGCTCTAATATCTGGAAAACCATCAATAATCTTTACTTTTTCATGGCTAAATTTTTCAATTTCATTGACCCACTGTTGCTTAACCGAAGCGGGTGTAATAACCAATGTTTTACTAAACCCAAATATTTGTTTCTTTAAAATTGCAGTGGCAATAGCTTGTAGGGTTTTACCTAAACCCATTTCATCAGCAATAATGACTCCTGTTTTAAAAACTGAAAACTCCACGCCTTGTCGTTGATAAGTATAGAGCTTGGCATTTATAGAGGAAAAATCTAATGTTTTTGTGGCTTGCAACTGCTGCAACTCTATTTGACTATAATGTTGTTCAATTTTTTCGATGACTTCTGGTCTTATTTTTATGCGTTTATAGTCAAACGACTGCTGAATAAAGGCAAAGAAATTTGCTGTTTGCTCATGCTCTATACAGGATTTTGTACCGAAATACTCCTTTAGTAATTGTTTTTCATCATCAGTTAACTTATCAGGGAAAAACCAGCTAATTTTATAATCATTTAAACCATCGGTATAAATTTCAATAAAGGGATAGGACTTTTTAAGTTTTTTGAACTTTTGGGGATTATCTGCGAAATATTTATACAAAAATAATATATGTTTGGTAGTACCAAGCTTGTTGGTTTTTAAATCTATATTATCAATATATCCCGTTTTATTTGAGAAATCACGCAAAGTAACATTGTAATGAATGCCTTTCTCATTGGTCAATTTATGTTCTCCATAAATATTATTAGCCAGTTTGACTATATATTCAGCCTTTTCCGCTTTTATCTCTCGCTCCTGATACACTCTATCTCGCATTCCTGTGCGAGTATATTTTATCCCCGTTTCCAACTCGTCATAATCAATATTAGCCGCAAGGAATAATAACGCCGTATAGCCAATCACACCCCAGTCGGTCACTTTGTTATTGATCTTAACCTGTAGACTTGGGTGGCAATCACTATCGCCCTCAACCAAAATACTAACTCGAAAAGACTCATTTTCTGTTGCTATGAGTACCGATATTTTTTTTAATCCTTGTGATAAAATCACATGTTCAAAATTATCTACTAGCATTTGAGCCTGGGCTATTTCAGTTAAGGTGATTTGGTTTTCAAGCCCTATATCTGCTATTGTTTTTTGGTATAAATCTTTCATATATGTTGTTGTTTATTCAGGTTTTAGAATTTTATCAGTTTTATTTTTTAATGCAAATCTCAGGTAATATTATTTTTATTTCTTTAATTAATTCGCCTCTTTCATCTTTTTTACGCCAATAGACAATAAAGTTTATTTTTGCTGATGATAGTTTGAACCCTTGTTTGGCTAATGTAGCTATCTGGGTTTGAAAGCTTTTAGAAAATTTTACGATAGTTTCATTGTTGGTATTTACCAAACTATTTTGTTGGACTAGCAGTGATTCTCCACTTACTAATTGATTAATTCGAGATTGAATATAGTCAAGATAGCCGAGTACAATGTCTTTGTGAGTTAAATGGTAGGTCAATTGTGAAGCACTTGCATACTGAACTTGGTTGGTTTGATACTCACAACCATCAACTTGTAAGCCATTAAGATAAGCACCATTATAATGAATGGATAAATTTTGTTTGGCTCTGGTCATTGCCACATACAGTTGGCGTTTGTTGTCATCGGTATTGATATTAAAATTATCCAGCAGGATGAAAACATTATCAAATTCTTTGCCTTTGGCTTTATGAATGGTAGATACGACAATTGTTTCGTTATCAATTGGGCTGAAATCCTCTAATCTGGATTCTTGAATAAAAGCTATTAAATCTGAATAATATTTACTTTTGGTGTTAGTTTGCTGAAAGTCGGTTAATAGTTGTTTGCATAATTGATAGTTATTGCTGGTTTTGTACTTTCGATAAATTTGTCGTTTAGCATGGTTCCATCGGTCTTGACTAATAATTACATCATCTGCTGCCAATTCTAAATCGCTAATAAACTCTCTTATTTCAACTAAATCATATAAATTAAAACTATCATTATTTTGGATGAGTTTGGCAGGATAGTTATATTGTTGCAATAAACCAGTAATTTGTAACGCCTCATTATTGGTTTTACAGAGTATTGCCGTTGTTCCTGATAGTTCACTAGCAATAATATTGGTTACTAATGCTACAAGTAAGTCTGCATGTTGATAATTAATTATTCTTATTGAGCCATTATCGTCTTGCACTGCAACAATATCATGATTTTTAAAACGTTGCGAAATTCTACTGGCAAATTTATTGGTAAATTGTACCAAATTATTTTTACTGCGATAATTTTCTAACAATTCATATTTTTTGGCACTTTTGCTTTGGGCAAACTGTTGGAAATAATACGAATTTGCACCACGAAAAGTGTATATGTTTTGGTCATCATCACCAACTGCTATAATACGCATACCTAAGTTTTTCTGCATGAGTGTTTTTATCAATGTAAACTCATGTTCATCCATGTCTTGTGCTTCATCAATTACTAATACAGTTTTAGTTATTCTGTTGGGCTCTATGCTGCCGTTTTTTATTTTTTTAACTGTTTCTTGCAGAATTTTTGCTGATTTATCTAAACTACCAACCTTACCTAGCAAGTCAAAACAATAGGAGTGAAAAGTCTTAATATCAATAAAGTGAGCAGCATTACCAATTAAACATCTCAAGCGTTTACTAAACTCAGTAGTTGCTGCACGTGAGAAAGTTAACATTAGCAACTGCTCGTGCTTTACATCTTCTAACAACAACAAAGAGGCAAGTTTATGCACTAACACCCTAGTTTTTCCACTGCCAGGTCCTGCGGCAACAATAATATTTTGGTGTTTGGAATCATTGATTATTTTTAATTGGCGTGGCGATAATTCTCCAAATAACTGTTTGAATTTATTGGGTGTAATGTTTCGCATCAAATCGTATTGGCGAGAACCAGGAAAATATTTATTTAAAAATACGTTATAGTTTAGTTGAAAATAATCATCAACAAAATTAAGGGCCTCCTGGTAGTCAGCGAGCATTTTACTGGCATATTCACCAACTATGTGAATTTGTGCCATTTTGCTTTGGTAAAATTCATCCAATTGTTGATAGTCGTCTTTTTTGTACTGAACTTTATTGTTTTGCTCTAATCTATCAATGCTTAGCTTGTTATAAATAACTAAAAAACCACCTTCAATTTTAATTGCCTCAATTCGGGAAAGATAAAATAAAGCATCCTCAATATCTGCTATTGTGATTTCTAACTTAAATAAACTCTCATGTTGTTGATAGCACTGTTTTAATTCATGTACTGAAAACTCCACCAAGATTTCATCGACATTTTTTTGTTGACTGGTTTTGGCAAATAAGTGCTGTACGATAAACTCAGCTAGCACATGGCGTTTTTGCAGTTTTTCAGTTAGTGTTTGCTTCACTTGGGTATAAATAATGGCAACATAGTTGCTGGAGTAATTTTGGGTTTTATATTTTATCCAGTTTTTAATTGCCCAGAAATTTAAAATAGTTTTGATTTTATAAGGAGTAATATTGTCACATTTATGCTCACAGGCTTGTTCATTTAATTCTTTGAGATTGAACAGCTTTTCATGCTCCTGCAATACAGGCAATAAAAAATTCTCTAGCCGTGCATAGGTCTTTACAATAGTTAAGGAATGATTAACTTTATCATTTTGTTTAATAAATGCGGTTAAATCTTTGGTATCAGCAAGAATTTGTTCGTCTCGCAACAGGGTTATGATTTTTATCACTTCTTCCTTAACTATACCTAAATGATCCGAGATATAATCTACTCTGGATTCGGCTTTTTCATCACTAGCATGTTTTTTGCTTTTACTAGAAAAAAGTTTTTTGATAATCCTAATGGCTTTGACTTTTTGACTTTTATTGAAACGACTTGCGGCATTTATTTTATCAATTGCTTGCATGGCATTTTTACACAAAATACTATTGGCAAAAATTCTTGGGTTATTTTGCCCACGTTTTAGGTATTGTGCCTGTTCTAAAGCAGCAATTGCGGTGATGACTCGGGTTTCAATCTCAACCACATTATCGTCCCAACCAGCAATCCGTGCGATTTCCAAAGCAGAATTGGATACGGTCATACGGTATTTGGTTATTTGTTTGATTGCTCGCCATATTTGTTGGATTTCTTTGACGGATAACTTGGTTTGATTGAGTAAGATGAAGTGCTTATTTAAGTCATCTTGATTAAATAACACATAACAATTTGCACTAACATTCTCATCTCGCCCAGCTCTGCCTGCTTCTTGTACATAGTTTTCCAAAGAATCAGATATATCATAATGAACAACCATACCAATATCTTTTTTATCCACGCCCATACCAAAAGCAGAGGTTGCTACCATTACTTGAATTTTACCTGCAATAAAAGCATTTTGGTTAGCAGTTTTTTCCTTAACCTCCATTTTGCCATGATAAGGTTTTGCATCTATGCCATCTTGTTGGAGTTTGCTAGCAAGTTTGTAGGCTTTTTGCGTTCTTGCAACATAAACAATAGTCGGGCAGTTGTTAGCATCGATAAGATTTCTTAACTGCGTATATTTTTGCACCTCATCTGCACAGGCATAAACCTGGTATTGTAAATTGGTTCTGCCAGTATTTGCTTTAAAAAGTTCTAGCTGCAAACCAAGTTTTTGTTTAAAATAGTCCACAATATCTGCAACTACCTTAACTCTGGCAGTTGCGGTAAAACATGAAACAGGTATGGGTTGACTTAGTTTTTTACGTTGTTGTAAGTTTGCAATAAAATCACCAATATACAAATAGTCCACACGAAAATCTTGCCCCCAAGAAGAAAAACAATGTGCCTCATCAATCACAAAACGGGTAATATTGCGTCCGAGCAACAGCCTCCAGATAGTTTTTGAACGCAGCAATTCTGGAGAAATATATAAAATTGTTGCAGTGCCATCTGCTACTCTTTGGATTGCCACACTGCGTTCGATTGGATCAAGCATTCCATTGATTGTTACTGCCTGGGTAATGTTGTGTTTTTCCAGATTATCAACCTGATCTTTCATCAATGACTGCAAAGGTGAAATTATTACAGTTAATCCAGTAATATTTCGCCCTGCCATCAAAGCAGGTATCTGAAAAGTAAGTGACTTGCCACCACCGGTTGGGAAAATTGCCAATAATGACTTATTTGCAATTGCTGCTTTTACCGCATTTTCCTGTAAGGCAATGCCAGCAAATTTACGAAAGCCAGCAAACCCAAAAAACTCCTGCAAACCAGTTTTGGCATCCAGTGCAGTATTGCAATATTCACAGTCACCACATGGGTTATTACGTAGTAAATACATAACTCGACTGATTTCTGGAAAAGTCATTGCCACCCAGCTCGGGGTAATAGAGGTCTTGTTTTCACAAGTCAACAAAGCTAAGCAATAAGCAAGTTCGATTGGATTGTTTATGATAAATTCATCAATCGCAGCATTGTTGCAGCAATGTTTGCCAAAATGACTATGAACCAATGACCCAATACAATCAAGTGAGGCAAAATTTATATAGCTAAAAAAACCACTAAACTCAGCTTGTGCATATAACAATAAATAATAAATATGCTGCAAAGATTCTGGCAATTTATTAAAAGCAAAAAGAGCATCATAAAAAACATCTTTTGCCTTTTTGGCATCGTTTACTGGATTGTTTAATTCATCTATTAAGATTTTATCATCTTTTAACAGTCTATGATACGGCTTATTAGGGAATAACAATGGTGACAAATATAAAGTATCAATAACCTTTAACTTAGTTTTCTTCAGATTAATTTTCAGATATTGCAAATCATGTTGCAAGACATTATGCCCGCAAATATATTTTGTAGATTCGATAAATGCTAAAAATTTAACTTTTGCTGGCGTATGCAGAACTTCCCCAGAATTTTTAACCGCACCAATATCTAAAATTTTGTTTTTTGCGGAAACTTCGGTATCAAAAAAAGTTATTGCTTGCATAAAATTCAACATGTGAGGTAACTTTGGTTTTTTGGTACTCCCTATGCACATCAATTACCTGCATTTCTATATCGGAATGTGGGTATATTGTCTTGATTTAGAGGTGTTAAATAGATTTTCTGCATTGGTTATATCTGCAAATATTTTAATCATATCCACCATAATAACGAAGATGATGTGTATTGCCAATCGATACTATAATAATTCCATCAATTTTATCTTTTTACAAAATGCCTGCCCTTAGTTTTGCTTAGTTTTGCTTTTATAGTTCGCAATGGATTTGGGTACAATACGCTGGGTGTCTCATTATATTTCTCCCATTATATTTCCATAGACCGCATACATAGCTTGCACCACTTCTTTTGGTTTCGACATGTTTAGTATCCTCTTAATTAATTGAATTGGAGATAGAAATATTTCCCTCTCATTTAATTAGACACATTTTTCCGCAAAGGTGTGACAGAATA
>UOEW01000369.1_pt1 | contig 38281 bp, 26 predicted proteins | sample 1988701 | NCBI WGS metagenome assembly UOEW01 (sample SAMEA4712195, study PRJEB27164) | hydrothermal vent metagenome | biome: marine basaltic hydrothermal vent biome; feature: marine hydrothermal vent; material: mineral | place: Pacific Ocean | collected 2011-06-14/2011-07-23 | depth 1719 m | reverse complement strand
TAATGAAGCCTTCAGTGCTGGCGAGAGATCCTTTTCACTCTGCAACAGCACCTTTACTTCATTGACAGTTTTTTCTACATTGATGTTTTCGAAAACCAACGACATGCATCCGACCACCTATTGAATGTCTGTATTTTACCATGGCTTTTTAGACGCAATTTTGAGGCTCTGAGTGCTATTTTGAGGTAACTGAAAACTTAGTCTGCACGGGGTCGGTAATTGATTATATCAATTGCCTCAGTCAGTCTTCAGTGGGAGGCTATGGCTGGTTTTATAAGAGGATTACATGTTGTGGTTTTCGTGCGCTTTCACACGAAAAGCGTGTCAAGAACTTTTTTGTTTTTTTTTGGAAAAACTTGCTACCTGAATAGTTACTCTATATTTTCAATATTATATTAGCGGCTTATGGATAATGGAGGAAAAGAGAGTGATATCAAAAGGATCATTGATGCGATTTTCTTACAAGAAACTGAATCAGTAAGAGGAGCCTGTCACCTTATTCATAAAGCTGTAGATCTGATAAAAATTGCTGATATGGATCTTACTATTAAGTTCTTATTAGGTGTGATTGAATCGTTACCTTCGTCAAAAGAATTATCTTTAGATGGCAATAATAAGTTGTACATCAACGATAAAGAATGGAGTAATAGTTCTCTATGTTTTTATCTCCTGCGTAAGGCCAACAAAAGCACTAAAAAAGATAATCACCTCTCCAATGATTACCGAAAAATAGAGGGCTATTTTTTAGAAGAATTCATATCATACTCGGATGGTTACCGCATCGAGATCATAGAAACATCTACCCGAGCTATGAAAAAAGATTTATCGAATAATCATGACCAAAAACATGGAAAATGGTGGATTTATAGTCCATCTCCTAATCTGGATCTAAATCAAAAAACTAAAATATCAAGTCATTTAGAGCAGGCGATAGACAAATGCGGCAATGATAATTTTGATATCAGGATTGTAAGGCCAAGACCTGCAACACCAATGGACTTAATGAATTATGCCAATCAGGTAATAGAAATAAATAAACGCTTATTAGAGTGTACTTGGCTAACCGAGGGTGAAAGGATGCACTGGAATAACCAGATTTTAAAATGTAAAGATCTTAAAAAAATATCCCTCGAATATATGACAGAAGGCAGAAAGCCGAATGAAATTGTAATGAATTAGTTCTCTATCCTATAAAGATATAAAAAATACAATTTCAATAATTCAGGTTCAATGCTTCCCCTCTTCTGGCAACGGCTCAAGATTGAATATTTCTCTATCCTGTTTTTTGGTCAAAGATGCTAAAAACTCTTTATAGAGTTTTTCTGATTCGGGGTCTTTATGCTTAACCTTGTTTAGCATAAAAGCACCAAATGTAATCTTGCGCCTTGTATCATTTTTTCGGGTCTGTTCTCGCTCTTTTTTTGTCGCTACGAGTTTTGCTGTTCTGAGCTTTTTCTTTGCTTCCGCTGCCTTCTTTTGTGCTGCATCTGCTTCGCTCTGTAATTGCTCAATTGTCTTAGCCATGATTCACCCATAAATGATAATTTATAGGTAAACCATAAACGCAAATATCACAGATTTCAACATAGTATAGAATGGCATCAAAACACCGTGTTTTGTCGGGTGATTTTTAAGAGGGTCGACACCCTCTTAAATCGTAACATTGTTACGAAATAAACTTAGGGCTTCGCCCCCCCGTAGGGAATGAGAATGCACACTCTCAACTTGTTGAGTGTATAAGTGCGCACATTGTAAATTTCCTGAATTTTGACAACTGTGTTTTGTCCTTGCCTTATCTCACTATCAATAGTAGGTTTTATGTGATTCTACCACTCGGTTAAGTAGTAAAGTATGGCGACCTATCATTTTTCAGCTAGAGTGATCAAAAGAAGTCAAAATAAAAGCGCTGTTGCTGCGTCTGCTTATCGAGCTGGAGAGAGCTATTATGATGAACGTGAATCTAAGCAATGGGACTACAGGGGGAAGTCTGTTTCTCATAGTGAAATATTAGCCCCTGAACATGTAGGAGAATGGGCAAAAGATAGAGAGAATCTTTGGAATACTGTTCAGAATAAAGAACGCCAGTGGAAGAACGGACAGCTTGCGAGAGATATTGAAATTGCCCTACCCCGTGAATTATCTTTAGAAGAAAATAAAAAGCTAGTAAGGGATTTTGCACAAGATAATTTTGTAGATAAAGGAATGATTGCAGATATCAATATTCATGAAGAAAAATCCAGTGATGGGGGTATGAATCCCCATGCCCATATCATGTTAACCATGAAATCAATTGATGAAAAAACTGGCCAGTTGGCCAGTGCTAAAAATCGAGATTGGAACAACAAAGCATTACTCAAAGAGTGGCGTGAAAATTGGGCGAATGTTGTTAATAACGCCTATGAAGAACATGGAATTTCAGAAACAGTTGATCATAGAACATTGGCTGAGCAGGGTGTTGCTCGTGAGCCTGAAATTCATGTGGGGTTTCAGGCTCACGACATCGAGAAAAAACAAGGCTATTCTGAACGCTTCGCACGTAATGAAGAGATAAAAGAACGAAACAGATTTTCTGTATTAGCAGAGAAGACAAAAGATGTATTTTTAAAACAATATCGAAAAGCAGTTTCTTGGGTTCGTGGAGAAGAAAAACAACTTTCTTTATCTAGCCCCGCCGAGCAAGCAACTTATTACAATTATGGCCACACGAAAGAACAAGACAGAGAATTAGATAATTCTTTTGATAGGGATAATGATGGCAGGTAATCAATTATTTAAAACAATAGAGAAAGCCCGTGAGCATGCGGAATCTAAAAACACCACATTTGAAACGGGTAATTATCCAGATTTGTTAATAGGCAATAAAATCGCTTATTACTCTATTCCCTATATGAATATTCGCAATCGTATTTGTTTTAATGAGAATCTTATATTTCAAGGTGATGGTTACAGCTTCACCATTGAAGGTGACAATATGATTTTATTAATCCGCTTAATAAATCTTCACCGGCTAGCGGAAATTATCGAGGGTGAAAGCTACTGTTTTGAGTCGCAAGATATTTTCATCAAATCAATTACTGTGCAACCGATTGAATCAGAAAAAGAACAAGTTTAAGAAAACAACATTAGCGGCCTGCTCTATTTGGAAGCGTCCACCAATGTTGTTTTAACTATCATCAATCGAAGAAATCACTAACGGTAACGGCTAGATCGTCAACATTGATAACCTCATCAACACCCCACCAACCATAAACATTTCTAGCTGTTGCAACGTCAAGATGTGGGTCATTAGTGACCACAGTAGTGTTTCCGCTCAAATTATATATATGAATTACTGCTAGGTGCTGAGCATCAACATAAACGTTGGAATAATGGGTAATTTGGATTTTATCAGGGTCAATATCCCAGCCACCACCAACATTTAAAACATCATTATATTGGACTGAATCAATCTTGCTTAGGTCGATTGACTCACCGCCCCTTAATAGTTTACCAAGCACCAGAGAACCACCTTGTACAATACCGCTTAGTCGAGTATTTGTGTTATTTGCTACGCCATCTCTTATATCTCGATCAACGTCTCTTGAATCAAACTGGATGGCACCACCAAAGTTATTAACCGTGACACTTAAGCCATTTAATACAGAGTTAGAAACATTCTCAGCATTAATATTTGCAGCTTCAACCGTGGCACTTTCCATTGAACCAATAATGGCAGTATTCCAAGCTTCATAATTTCCTTTTATGGCTTCTTCCACATAAAGAATATTACCCGCATGAAGGCGTAAATAATCATCATTCTCAGTGCCTGAAAATTTGGTAGTACCTTCAACTATTAGGTTGTTGTCAGAGATATAATTTCCTCCTCCATCTTCAAAGATACCGTTCTTTATCCACATGTCACCATCTACGGAAATACGACCTGAATTCACAGGGGTCTCTATATCAATTTCAGCTGAACCGCCAACAAGAACAAGACCTGGGATTTTAGTTTCATCAGTATATTTCACTGAATCATCACTTTGATAATTCCGAATTTCAATTCCTTGCAGAATTACAGTCATAAAATCAGGATTTAAAACAACGTTATCACCTTCAGTGAATAGTTCATGAGTGGTTCTGTCGGGGTCAGGTACTGGATCAGGAGTGGGGTCAGGGTTATTAGAAGTATCTGGATCATTACTATCACCGCTTTGGCACGCGGGAAGAGTAATTGTTAAGAACAGCATAAAAGAAAACAGCATCATATTTTTTATCATTGCTTTGATTCCATAGGATTAGAGGAGAGTCTAGGAGTTTTTGCCCCACATGTGGGGCAAAAGATATGCTCTCATTTACACATGAAATTTGCAATGTTACTGGCTAGAAATATAAAGGCACGCCGAAAAGAATCAGGGTTGAATCAACGAGATTTTGCAAAAAAAGCAGGGGTTAGCAAATCAACAATCGACCGGCTAGAAAATTGCTCTCAAAATACGACCATAAACACATTAGAAACGCTTTGTAATGCGTTCAAATGTAATATCGATGATTTGTTTAAGTCGGAATAAAGATTGAAAGATTTCTCCTACAGCCTGTAGGAGAATGATTACACCACTCCCTAATCCAAGAGAATTAAGAATTTAATCCATTAAGTAGTTTGAATTATATCCTTACGGGCTGATTTAAGGCCTCCTCAGTCGCTTTAAGTTAAAAAAGAGGTCTTACAGTAAAAAGATTTTTTGAACCCTCAAATCGAAGCTATAAGCTTATAGAGTGGTGCGACCTTAGATAAGAACACTATACTTATTGCCAAACAGTCTTTCTAACCTTTTAGAGTTTGAGGAATGTTGAGATTATTCCCTGCCCTATCCGCTACCACCAAATTATATAAAGTTATGAGCGTAGCGAATTCATTATAAGGCAATGCGAAGCATTGGGCGGAGAGAGGAACGAACGAAGGGTAGGCGATATTATATTAGTTATTGAGCAAAGCGAAATTCATTATATTGTCTTTTTACTCAATTAAAACAACACTATATCAAAAGTTATCCACAGATTTAAGTTTTTAAGCTCTCTAGTGTTATAAATGTTAATAATAGTTAGTATAGTTACGCAATTTAACCGATCGGTTAAATAATCTATCTATCAGTAGCTTATCCTGTGGATAACTTGCCTTTGTGTGTGTGAAATGACGAAGATGTGTGTGTGAAATGACGAAGATGTGTGTGTGAAATGACGAAGATGTGTGTGTGAAATGACGAATAAAGGCTTGTGTGTATGATGTAACACCGCTATTGTGTGTGAAATGACGAAGATCCGTGTGTGAAATGACGGATAAAGAGGCCTTTTTTGTGGAAAATGAATTTCTACACACACTTTTAAATTTCTACACACGCTTTCACAGGGGCAAGAGAGAATGATGAAGCCACTTCTTCCAGAACGTCACCCAAATAGGGAGTTATTCATTTGTGATTTTGGCGACGTTATGCCTAAAAGTGATATTGCCTCTATGGAGCATCCTCTTTTTACCCTATCCACAAAGCCAGATAGAAATATTCGATATTATGAGCATAATGGGAATAGCGTTACTATTGCACCAAGTAGTCATGGATTGGCCACCATACACGATAAAGACATTTTAATTTATTGCATCAGTCAATTGATGGAAGGAATTAACAGGGGTGAAGTACCCAGCCGAACAGTAAGGCTAAGAGCACATGATTTACTTGTATCTACAAATAGACAAACAAGCGGAGAAGGTTATAAACGCTTAAAACAAGCATTTGAAAGGCTCCGAGGAACAACTATATCTACAGATATAAAAACTAATGAACAACAATATATTGATGTATTTGGAATAATCGATAGTGCCAAAACAATTGTTGAAAGCCCTGATACAAAAAGAATGGTGGAACTAGAAATAACACTGTCAGAATGGCTATATAATTCAATTATAGGAAAAGAAGTATTAACCATTAGCCGTGATTATTTTAGACTAAGAAAACCCCTAGAGCGTCGCATATACGAGCTAGCAAGAAAGCATTGTGGAAATCAAAAACAATGGAAAATAGGGGTTAAAATATTACATAAGAAAAGCGGAACCAGCGGGAATGTGAGAGAGTTCCGCAGAATGCTTAAAGAAATTGAAAAGCATAACCACCTGCCAAATTATAGTCTTTCAATTGATAGTGAGAGTGATAACGTAATATTTAATTCTAAAGGGCATGGTGATAGAAGAGATTCTTTAGGCCATAACCGCCCTACCCTAAAAACAGATACTATTGAAAAGGCAAAAAAGATTATAGGCCGTAATTTTGATGTTTATGCTTTAGAAAGTGACTGGCTGAGTATGTGGGAAAAGTCAGGAAAACCAACACTACAAACCCCTGATGGGGCTTTCATCAATTTCTGTAAGAAACGCATGGAAAACACATAAGAAATGCTAATACTATTAGTAATAAAAGCATGCTTTCATTACTAATGATGGTTATCTTTATATTCCTCAAACATATCTAGAAACAGCGCATTCATAGAGCGCCCACGCATTGCCGCATATGCTTTAAATTCATTTTTTCTACCTTCTGGGATTTTTAGCTGCAAAGGTTTAATGGCATCGGGTGGAGTTTGTGCCATGGGCTCTTTCGATTTAGCACTAGATATCACTTTTTCTATATCTGTAGCGCCCTTTTCTTTTGAAATCTTTTTCTTAACCGGTGGTGGTGACATTTTCGCCATTTTATACGCCCTCTTTTACTATTTTCGGCTGTGTTTCCATTGCTTTATTGAATAATTGCTCAATGATTTTGTCGGCTTTTTCGCTTAAACTTTTAAAAGGTGTTTCAGTAAATGAAAGCCCCTTATCCATCGCTTGAGAATAAGAAGGTTTAAAGGGTATCCACCCTTTAACAACTTCAAAATTCCATCCTTGAATACTTGAGCGAGTATTCATAGCTTCTTTCTCGCCATTATCAGGGACACGGCACACCACAAATACAATAGAAGCTCTATCTATACCCTTATTAACCAGTTCAACGGCTAATTTTAAAGATGGCTCTAAATCATCCATCGAGACACCTACAGGAATAATCACTAAATTACTATTCTTTGCTATCTCTAAGGCGTGTGCATCTGCAAAAGCTTTACCATCAACAATCAAAACATCTGCATTAACGGCGGCCTTTAAAGCTGCTTTAGGGTCTGAATACAAAGCAACCTCAATGGATGGACTTATATTCCTCTCTGCACGCCGCTCTGCCCACTTAAAGAAAGTCTGTTGTGCTCGGTCTAGGTCTGCAACATGAACGCCCCAATCATTACGGGCAAATTCAACAGACAAGGCTCGTGCAAGACTAGATTTCCCTACCCCGCCTTTTTGATTTAATACTGAAATTATCATTTATATAACCCCTATTACTTTCATTAAAACAATATAACTCATTAAAGTAATATAAACAATATAAGTCATATTACAATACAAATAACCATTAGAAACAAAGCATGCTTTTATTACTAATAGCATTAGCATTTCTTATGTGTTTTCCATGCATTTCTTACAGAAATTGATGAAGATACCGCCAAAACTTGGCTTCTGTAGTAGTTGATAGTAGTATTACTACTATCAACTACTACAACGGAAATTCCCATGACAGAGCGCAAAGCAAAAGTAACTCAAGAGGCCGTTAGCGTTGCTTGCCTTCAACTCATCGAACAGAAGAAGAACGTAACAGTCAACGCTGTTATTGCCATTACTGGCGGTTCGTTCTCCACTGTTGGGGCTATGGTCAAAGAATGGAAGGAAGAGCAGGCACAACAAACCGCACCTGTAATACAAATGCCTGACACCGTCACTAGTGCCATGCAAAAGGCTACTGCTGAAATTTGGGCAAGTGCTTCAACATTAGCCGGTGAAGAAGTTGAGCATATCAAAAACGAAGCCGAAGAAGACATCAGTAAGGCAAAGACGGAGCTATCTGAATATACAGGTGAGGTTACACGCCTAGAATCCGAGCTTAAAGCCATAAACGACAAACTCACTCATAGCGAGAATCGTTACGCAGTAACGGAAAAAAACATTGCCGACCTAACTACTATAAATACAGCATTGGAAACGCGGCTTAGTGATCGAGATGACGAATTAGCTAGATTGCAGACTAACTACGAAAAGTTACAATCAGAATTAATTGAAATCGCTAAGATGCAAGTACAAACCAAGGAAAGCAAAAATAAAGGATAGTATGGGCGTATAAATAATACTCTTTACAAATCACACTTTTCGTATAGTATATATATACAACTTACCCCTTGCAATTTTCATTAAATTGATTCTGGCTTGGGGCGGAAAGACCGCCTTATGGCGGTTTTTTCATTTCTAGGGAAGAGACTTTGAAAAGAACAATAATCTACATAGACGGATACAACCTCTATTATGGTTGCTTAAAACACACCGAACATAAGTGGCTAGATATATATCATCTTTCCTCGAAATACATTATCAGAGCCCAATCACCCGACCATACAATAATTAAAATCAAGTTTTTCACGGCTGATATAAAAGCGAGAATAGCCTCAAAAGGACAAGATGCAACTATCGCCCAAAATAATTACCATAGGGCACTAGAAAAGCTTTATCCCGATCAAGTAGAGATAATAAAAGGATACTACGCTTTAGACGAAGCTCGTCTTCCAAAATATCAACACCCCATTGATAAAAACGATAAAGTTCCCGTTTGGAAACTTGAAGAAAAGCAAACGGATGTAAATATTGCTCTTCACGCCTACAGAGATGCAATTAGAGCTGATTGTGAGCAAATTGTAATTGTATCCAATGACACAGATCTAGCACCCGCTTTAGGAATGATCAGAAATGATATTGGAGATAATATTGATATTGGAACGGTAATTCCGGTCAGAAAAAAGATGAAAGACGATAACTCTAGACCAACCAATGCTGCACTTAGTCAATTATCAAACTGGACTCGTACTTATATTTTAGAAGAAGAGCTTAAAAACTCTCAACTTCCTAGTAAAATTCCAACAGCAAAAAAGCCGATTATCAAGCCATCTTATTGGTAATATTCCTGAGAGTTCACTCCAGCACCCTCTCTTTCCTCTAAACCATTTAATTTTTAGCCGAATATATGTTGTACTTATCTCTCACTAAAGGGGAGAGAAGACCTTGAAAAGAATCATATTCGCAGCATGCATAATATTTCTATCTGTATCGACTACAGTAAATGCGGCTATACCTCCTCAAGTCGAAATATTTAATCAGATGACCAAGGAGATGCCCAAGCAATATAAAAACCGTAAAGAAGAGTTTTTAAATGCATCAAGAGGGGTGTTTCTATCTCGAATAGAAGGTGGATTAGTCGTTGTAACTTCTAACGCTGTTTTCAGTAAAATTCTCTATAACGACAAGAAAATTAATGAAGAAGAGTACAAGGAGCGTTTAACCGATATATTCAATGCAGTATCAATGCTCATCATTTATTCAGAAGAATATAACCACAGCACATTACAACTATCAGCGGAAGATACCTATCGTCTTAGTGAAAAACTAGAGCTCGATTTAACCAGAACAGAAATAGCCAATGCACTAGAAGCCTTACCTCAGTCACCTACTCAAGTTGCTGGTACTCAGATGATAACTATTGCGAGTGAAACACTCGTAATCCCTTTAAGGGAAAAGCTGAAACACATGGCTTTGAAGCAATTTGCGAAAATACTTATTGGAACCATAGTAGTTAGCGTTGAAGAAAATAAATTAGAACCGCCAAAAGAAATGTTTTCTAGTGGAGGCGCACCCTCAGAAACGGCAATAGCACAGGAAGAGCAATTAGAAGCAACTGTGAAAATGATGAATATGGTGTTCCTGTTGCTAGAAGCGAATCTAAGGAATAGCTCAAGCAAAGACACAAACTATTTACCACAAGAAAATGCTGATGTTAATGACCCTTGCCATGATGACCCAAGCCTAGAGGAGTGTAAGGAAGCAAAATCAGGTAAATTTACTACGAGTATTCCCAATCACAAGATAAAACAGATCAAAAGAAGAGGGTGGACACAAGATAATATTGACAATGTAGTCAACAACCCACATACAACCAGAGAGTCTATCAATAGAGAAACTGGGAATCGAGCAACCGCCTACATCAGAAAGGATGGTCATTACATAGTAAGGGATGACAGTACGGGCAAGTTAGTTCAGGCGAGCGACACCAATAGAATAATAGGATTAGACCCTACAAAAGGACATTGGGTGCCAGACGATATAATCAATAATCCATACGTACCAAAATGAGAAAATATTCTGACATTAAAAAAAAATACTGGGGTAAGGCTGAAGACCCAGAACATTTATTTTTATTAAAGCCTGATGATGCAATCAGCTTCATAGACGATTGTGCGTCTGAGGGATTTATTTTGTTTGGAGTAGATGGATTCAGGGTCTGGGAATCTGGGGCTGTTCAGCCATGCCAAGAGCACAGTAATGCTACTGAATGCAGCAACATGAGCCAAGAAATGTTCATTTTGGAGACGATAGAGTTTATTAAGAGCAAGAAGCCCTTAAATCTATGGTTTGAGGTTTTGTTTGATGTCCCTGACGAGGGTTAATTATATAGAAGTGATGTGACTCTCTCGAACCTATTGATGAGTGGATAATTGACAGTGCTATTAGAAACCCATATATACCAAAATGAAAAAATACTCTGACATTAAGAAAAAATATTGGAATAAGGCTTCAGACCCAAATCAATTATTTTTATTAAAGCCTGATGATGCAATCAGATTTATAGATGACTGTGTAAGAGAGGGATTCATTTTGCTTGGGGTTGATGGGTTCAGAGTCTGGGAATCTGGAGCAGTCCAACCACATCTAGAACACAGTAATGATATTGAAGATACTAACCTTAGCCAAGGAATGTTCGTTTCAGAGACAATCAACTTTATTAGAAGCAGAAAACATTTAGACATATGGTTTGAAGTTGTATTTGACTCACAAAATGAAGATTAACCCTTCACCACATTCTAGAAACGAGAGCGCGCTTCTCTGCGCCCTGAGCATTGAGATAAATCGAAGTTGTTTTAAGGTCTGCATGTCCTAGTAGATTTTGTAACTCGGTCACCGGCACACCTGATGCTATGGCATGGATTCCGTAAGCATGACGTAATCCTTTTGCTGTGGCATGGGGTAGGGTGCCATCAATTCCCGCCTCGATCATTACCCGTTTAATAATCCGCCAAGCATTTGATCGTTCCCACGACCATAATTTAGGTGTCTTACTCCCTCTCTGAGACTCCCTGATGCCATGAACCATATCGAGAGTGTCTATGTAGTCACTAGGTACAGGAACATTTCTGTAGTGGACTTTTGTTCGCTTCTTGAGGGTGCGGAATATTATAGCTTGCTCTGATAGATCAACCTTATCAATTGTAGTCTCTAAAGCTTCGGAGATCCTGCACCCTGTAAGATGAAGGCAATGGCAAAAGGTGCGGATTTCACGAGATTGTTTTTTGGCTGCATCATAGAACGCTTGGCGCTCTTCAGCCGTGAGATAAAGGCGTTTGCCTTGATTGGTATATAGGGTTGATTCGCTCATATGCAACAAAATACTAGAGTTCTGTTGCATGTACAATATAAAAGCGGGCTAGAAAGGCACTTTATCGGGTCAATATTGCTTAGCCGGTTGCGATGATCTGCAACATTATTGACTATACTGTTGCACAACTCTTTCAGGCATAAAAAAACCCGCTCTTTTACAAGCGGGTTTTTCGATATTCCTATCACTAAGAGGGAAAGCTTTCGCCCACATTCTCAAAGCATCTGTATACAGAATAGTGTACTAGTGCTATAAATGTCAAGATTAAAAATATTAGCGCATGTAGTAATAAATGACTTTTTCACATACTCAATTATCAAATATCCCTAAAACCCTTTCTGACCCACGATTTACGACATATTTACAACACTGTGATAATAGTAAGGAACTCGCCCTTCAATTATATCAATGGAATTTAGAGCTATCATCGGCTTTCATAGTTCCTCTGCACTTTCTAGAAATAAGTATCCGTAATGCTGTAGTCGAGGGAATAGAATCAGTACATGCCCCGAATTGGGCTTGGAATCAAGGTTATATTCGAAGCCTTCCAAACCCATCAAAAGGTTATAGCCCACAACGGGACTTACAGGAAGTAGCCAAAAAACAACCAACAATAGGGAAGGTAGTTGCCGAATTGAAATTTGTTTTCTGGGAGAAAATGTTTACCTCTAGGCATGATGGATTACTTTGGAATCATCATATAAAAAACGTCTTTCCTCACGCTCCTAGCTCAATGAGCGTTTCTCAATTAAGAGCAGCTATTCATAATGATATATTTACCATAAGAAAACTAAGAAACCGGATAGCCCATCACGAGCCTATATTTTTGAGAGATTCACAGGGCGAATATAATAAAATCCATGAGTTAGTTTCTTGGAGGGATGAAGCCACATCAGACTGGATGAATGACATTCAATCTGTGACTCGTTTAATTTCCGAGAAACCCGGATAAAACACTATTGTCCATAGTGTTGCGCGACAGAGTAACACTCAAACATCTTCACGTTTGTGTCTCATACGAACAATGAAAACATAATCACTTTTTCTTCTGTAGAAAATAATATGCTCTTGGTGCTCATGTCTAAATAGATCTTTTGATAGATTGCCTGCGCTCCGCCCCATTCTTGAATTTTCCGAGATCAAAAGGAAGCATTCTTCAAGTGAATCTGTATATTTGTCCGCCTTCTCCTCACCGAATTCTCTATAGGTATATTTATATATTTTTCTGAAATCCGCTTCTGCTCTTTTGGAAAGTTTATAACTCATTCTTAAGCTCTTGCTTTACTTCCAATGCAATTTCTTTTAACGATAGATCACTTTCCCCACTGGCATCACCGTCAGCTAGAAGCCTCTTTAAGATATCTATTTTATTTTCGTGTTCTTCAAGAAGGCGCATTGCCGCTCTTACGGCTTCACTTTTTGATTCAAATCGCCCTTCAGAAATCTTAGAAACAATGAATCCTTCAAAATGTTCACCCAGTGTAACGCTTGTATTTCTAGGCATAATAAACCTCGCAATGTAAAAGTGTATTAATAATTAATACATGCTAGAGGGTAGAATGTCAAGTGGCATCTGTATAGAGTACAGCGTTAAATGGGCTACTCACTTTAGTAACCCATTTATGGTTAATCAAATACGGATAACTTACTATAGAAATAGCCACCATCAAGGCTATTTCTTCTTACCCCTACTGCCTTTTACCTCGTCTTGGCTTAGAAGGGATGCACCCATTGAGCGTATTTCCTTAGGTGTAGCCTTGCCGGTCTTCATCGCTTTCGAAGCTATAGATGAGACCTTATCACCAGTTTTTTTACGTGCCATGTCATTACCTCGTGTTTAAAGTTAGTTGCGTTATTTGAAGGGCTAACAGTCAGGAAGATCGTCCAAGTTATTTCTACTCGTGTTATCTCTGTCTGTGCGTAGATACTTCCCGCTTGCACCATTGACTACGCGAATTTCCGTTCGGCCGCTTTGCCAAGGTACATAGTAAGTGTGAGTTCCGCTCTCGATGTCTCGAATCGCATCCACCTTACTGCGTGGAGACCATGACTGGCCGGGGTTACATAGTTGTGTGATATCTCCATCACGGTCTTTACCTGTGTTTATTATTGCTCGATCACTCATAACGATTTACCTTGATAAAATGATTAATGTCATATATATTTTGACGAAATCGTCAAGTGAGAGGTCAAAAAATATATGCCCTCTCAGCCATTTGACATATTCGTCACTATTAACTATACGGAAACGTCAATAAGATGTCAACACCCAATGATTCAGTATTTAAATTGAGATTACAGCAGACACGCAAATTGCGTGAGCTTAGCCAAGATGAACTTGCAAATAAGGCTGAGCTACCCTCTACGACAATCTCTCATTTTGAATCTGGCAAACGTAAACCTTCTTTCGACAATTTGCGGAAACTAGCTGATGCATTGGAGGTGTCCATTGACTACCTCATGGGCAGGACAAATAAGCTCAGTGGGAATCAATCAACGGAAGCCGAAATTTTCCGAGATTACGAAAACCTTACTGATGATGACCGAGAGCTAGCTCGTGACTTTATGGCTAGATTGGCAAAACGCAAAAAAGACAAATAGGCAAACCTAAACATGACTGAGATATGGAAGTTTCATGCAACAAAATTAGGTGAAATTTTTGCGAAAGAGCAGAAAATTACTTCACTACCGGTAGACCCAATAGAGATTGCCGAAAAACTCGACATCCTTGTTGAACCATTACCGGCTGATAAGCGTGGTGTGTCTGGCATGTTGATGGAGAGCAATAATAACTTCGGTATTATGTATGCGACTTACGTCGACAATATTGGATTCCAAAACTTTTGTATTGCACATGAATTGGGGCATTACTCGATTGCGGGGCATTATGAACAACTAATGGGTAATGGTTTCCATGAGTCATCGGCAGGTTTTGTTTCCAATGAAAAATATGAATTGGAGGCTGACCACTTTGCGGCAGGGCTCTTAATGCCAAGCTTTTTGTTTGATGCGGAGTTGAACAAACATCAAAGCGGGCTTAATGCTGTTGAGTCTCTATCTCGTCAGTGCAATACCTCGTTAACAGCTACGGCAATTCGCTACGCTCAGAAAACACCAGACCCTGTTGCAATAGTGGTGAGTGAGGGAGAAATCATTGATTACTGCTTTATGTCCGATGAATTGAAAGAGCTAAATCGACTTACATGGATTAGGCAAGGATCACGGCTATCAAAAAACACTGTTACCTTTCGATTTAATTCTGCGCCTCAAAACATTTCTAATTGCAATAAAGCTGATGGTGAGACAACGCTTCTAGATTGGTTTGGTAGCTCGCTACCATATGTGGTTTATGAAGAAGTAGTTGGGTTGGGAGGATACGGTAAAACACTGACAGTTCTTTCTCTGGAGCCCATTCCAGATCAAGAAAGCTTGGATGAGGAAGATGAGTTGGAGGAATCTTGGACTCCAAGGTTTAAGCGCTAGTGCTCCACTAGTTTCCCACGAAAAGTAGAGAGCCAGAATACCTGGCTGGTAAAATAGATATGATCTACGAGTCTAAAACAAGTTTTACTCTTGATATTTTACCATTACAGAGAGATTAATTATCTTGTATATCCCGACAAAACCATTATTTACTAAAGGTTAATAATTAACCGCAGTAACCTATATGGACTTGTTAAAGAACGCCAAAGAATTAGTAACATCATTAAAGAAAGTATCTATAAAAGCGATAGAGGAAGTCGAGAGACTCAGCAATCCTTTAGGTATCATTGAAAAAGGTGCTGAATTTGAAGCTAAACGAAGGGCTCACCCTCCTATCTCTTCAGAAGACCAAAAAGCTATTGGCCAAGAGGCCAAAGAAATTCTAAACAGAATGAAAGGTAATCGTGCCAATATATCGAATCGTGATGCTTTGCTTGATGCCAAAGATGAAGCTATTGAGAAAGCACATGATAATTACTGGCAGGACAAGGAAAAAGTCAGAGAGAAGTACAGAAGCAACCACCTAGAAGCATAGAAGATATAGCGCTTCCATCATTTATTACAGATTAATACGGCATATCAGCAAGTTTTTAAACTAGTTCAATACGAACCTGTTTCCCTACAGCCATAGCAGCAGACTCTAACGTATGAAGTGTAATTGATGTATTGGTAGGATCAAGAAGCCTATCTAAGGATGAGCGGCTAGTTGAAAGCCTTTTAGCCATTGCTGTTTTGGAAATATGTTCATTTTCCATTTTTTGCATTAACTCCCAAGCAATAACCCGCTTTATAGCTACAGCGTTAACTTCAGCTAAATCACCAGTTTCTGCAAATAAATCATCTAATGATGACCCAATATGTTTGTTATCAGCCATTTTCAACCTCTTTCTTTCTGTTTCTGCTCAAATCCAAGTCTTGTTTTGGTGTTTTCTGCTGTTTCTTAATGAAACCATGTAAGAGCACCATTCCTTCCTTGTAAAAGCAGAAAATAACTCTAGCAATTCTTTTATCCGATAGATTAGTTCTAACTTCATATAATCCATCTTTCAGTGGGCGGCAGGTAGGCATTCCCACTGGCCAGCCATATTCAACGGTCTTGATGTCTTCCCCTATGGATTTTTATCGTCAGTGGATAAAGACAACAACCATTCTCTTACAGGCATATTTCCGCTGATATTCTTATAAAAAACAGCAGGGACTCTTTTTCTATCGTCAACCGTCATATTTAAACGTACCAAAAAAGGTACACCCCGTCAAGGTGAAAGTTAATATTACTGATTTCACTATATAGGCATGTTCAATTGCTTATAAATGATAAAACCGCCAATAAGGCGGTTTTATCTCCCACAAGATCCATTGAACCAACTTCACAAGGGGGGTGGATAATTTAACAGTAGTGCACTCTTATACAAGTATCAACTGGTAAATAGAATGGCTACGAGCCTATCTTACTCACCTCATATCATCCTTATTGATAGTGATTTTTGCAGCCTCTGGGAAGTTTTCTTCAAACTCATCTTTTGGCAACATTCTTTTACCAAGGATCGTTTTATCTTCTTTACTAAGCGATGTTGCGCCCTTAATCACATAGCCCTTAGTGTCTTTCGATGATGCACCATTGATTGCTTCCATTGCAAATTCAGCTTCAATCATAGCGTCTCTCTCATCAAGCATTTTTGTTCTATAAAGAGCATAATTATATCGACTTCTAAGGAGCATCAAGACAGCTGAAAAAACCAATAATCCAGCAATATTATGCATGCCAAGAATACTAAACATCACGCCGATAGACAGAACAAACAAAGGTTCATATACACTTTCTATCATCCAATAACCTGATTTAGGCAATATGTGGAAGAATGGCAAAAAATCGCCTTCATACCGTGTATGCCATTCTTGATTTTTTCTGTTGCGCATAAAAATAACTGACATGTGGAATACACTAAGTAGAGCAACCACCATCATATAAATATTTAATTGAGCACCACTTAAACCAGCCAATCCTCCACCAATCAAAACAGCTGTCATCACAAAAACAATCATTACTGGACTAAAAAAACGCTCTCCAAAATTTCGTCTCAATATTGGCATTACCAAAGAAAAACCCATATCAAGTACAAATTTAATCCAAAATTTATAGCCTTGAACTAACTCGCTTTGCTCCAATCTTTCATTAAGAGCATTTATATTGTCTGTAGCACCTGCCATTTTAATTCCCTCTTTATTATTTCTGACTGAAATTTGTTTTTAAATAGTTCTTATCTGTTGCATTCCATGTCCGTCCTGCCTGATGAATAAACCCCTCAACTATAAAATTATTTTCCGCCCCCCCCTTTAATAAAGTAGTAAATTCACTCGGTTCTATTACATTATTAAGCTGTTGATTCATACTTGCCCCTTGGCTAGAGCTACCACCACCCTGATTGTCAGAACTTCCTGAAGTTACACCCATTTTAAACCCCCATTCTTTACCAAATACCTTTGCAGCCCACTCATTGGTGTCAGGGTCAGAATTTGCATGAAATATCTTGGTTGATAGATTCCCCAATATGCTAGATGCCATAGCTTTTCCTTTATCACCCACACCAAGGGCAACATGATAATTTGCTATGTTCTGGGTAAGATAGACGCTACAAGCTCGTTTGCTACGCGCAGTTTGCTGGAAACTAATATCAAAGCTATTTAGGAAGAATTGATTTTCATCTGACCAGATGAAAACAGGGCGGTCATTCTCCTTAATATTTCGTCTCTCGATCATTTGTTGCCACATAAGCTTATAAAGACCTTGAGCGACACGCCCAATATGAGTGTAATCCTTGACATTAAGATCAATTAGGATAATGCCACCCTTGAGAGTTATATCTGGCTTGCATGTTGTTTCCGTGCAAAATAACTGGCGCAGAGTTCCACGTAAAAATGGATCAATGCTACTAGTAAACATACCGATAATACTTGATTGTGTTTTATCAGCATAATTCAGAAATTCTTCCAAAAAGTAGTTTTCCGTCATTTCGAAATCATCAGCTAAGTCTTTATTCTCTTTAGCTGCTTGATTTGCTCGCCTTAGGAGCTGAAAGCAATAGGATTTATCTAACCATTCTTTGTTTTTAAGTAATTCTCTTGTTGGGGGGGCAGAAGTAATTGCTTTGTAAATGGCTGGAATACTTAAAGTCTCGCCAGATATCCGCATAAGGTCAATTGTATTTCTAAGAAGCTGTTTTGCAGCTTGCGCCCAAAAAGGGTCATTACCACCGTCAATGGGCTTGCCCGCAGCTATTTCGATAACGTGACTAAGTAGAGTTACGATGTTTTCGGTATGGGCACCCTTTGGACGGTTCATTTCATAATCAAGAAAGTTAAATTTCTCATCACCACCATCTTCTATGATGAATAAATGCTCTGACCTTCCAGCATCTTCAATCCATTGAATCCAATCGTCCCGATCTTCAGATTTTACGGTTAGAATCAGCCCACCAAAACCAGACTTCAAAAAACGTTCAGATATCGCTCTTCCACTGCCTGATGTTTTACCGCTACCAGTACCACCTATAATCTGCACACCTTCACAAGCATCTTTTAACGTCCATACATCACTATCTGAAAGGCGTAATAGTGGTAAATCGAGTGACCATTCCGACATAACAAAAACACTCCCTATTTTGGTTTATAATCTATATCCCAAGCCAAATTAGAGATTAGCACAAATGTCGAAAATGGATGACATAGAAAATGCGTTAGAAAATAACCCTGAATTAAAGCAAGCTGTAGAAAGGGAGGGGCAAAACCTACGAGATGCAGGAGTTGAACATAGTGCCAATGATAATACTCAATCCAGTAACGCCAATGATGCTAATACAAGCGACGATGCACAGTTATACAGAACACCCGAATCAGATGTAGGGAATATGGATGGGAAACAAATTCCTGACTCAGTGAAAGAGCAAGCTGCTAGCATTATGGAATCTCAAAATATCCAGCAAGCAGAAACACCAACAGGTGAAATAGGAGAATTATCTCCTAGCCACCCCCCTGAACCCTCGAAAGTCGATAGCATTGACGCAACACCACCAGATATTCCTGACTCAGTGAAAGAGCAAGCAATTGAAAGTAAAGTCGATAGCATAGAAGGTGGTCAGAATGTTAAATCAGGTGAAGCCATTGCACCAAGAGATACCCCTTCTGTCGATAAGGGCGGTAATGATGGACTAGAACGCTAATAATTATTATTTCCTTTATTTTTTAAAGTAATTGCTTATTATCAATCTATATTTTCAATATTATATTAGCGGCTTATGGATAATGGAGGAAAAGAGAGTGATATCAAAAGGATCATTGATGCGATTTTCTTACAAGAAACTGAATCAGTAAGAGGAGCCTGTCACCTTATTCATAAAGCTGTAGATCTGATAAAAATTGCTGATATGGATCTTACTATTAAGTTCTTATTAGGTGTGATTGAATCGTTACCTTCGTCAAAAGAATTATCTTTAGATGGCAATAATAAGTTGTACATCAACGATAAAGAATGGAGTAATAGTTCTCTATGTTTTTATCTCCTGCGTAAGGCCAACAAAAGCACTAAAAAAGATAATCACCTCTCCAATGATTACCGAAAAATAGAGGGCTATTTTTTAGAAGAATTCATATCATACTCGGATGGTTACCGCATCGAGATCATAGAAACATCTACCCGAGCTATGAAAAAAGATTTATCGAATAATCATGACCAAAAACATGGAAAATGGTGGATTTATAGTCCATCTCCTAATCTGGATCTAAATCAAAAAACTAAAATATCAAGTCATTTAGAGCAGGCGATAGACAAATGCGGCAATGATAATTTTGATATCAGGATTGTAAGGCCAAGACCTGCAACACCAATGGACTTAATGAATTATGCCAATCAGGTAATAGAAATAAATAAACGCTTATTAGAGTGTACTTGGCTAACCGAGGGTGAAAGGATGCACTGGAATAACCAGATTTTAAAATGTAAAGATCTTAAAAAAATATCCCTCGAATATATGACAGAAGGCAGAAAGCCGAATGAAATTGTAATGAATTAGTTCTCTATCCTATAAAGATATAAAAAATACAATTTCAATAATTCAGGTTCAATGCTTCCCCTCTTCTGGCAACGGCTCAAGATTGAATATTTCTCTATCCTGTTTTTTGGTCAAAGATGCTAAAAACTCTTTATAGAGTTTTTCTGATTCGGGGTCTTTATGCTTAACCTTGTTTAGCATAAAAGCACCAAATGTAATCTTGCGCCTTGTATCATTTTTTCGGGTCTGTTCTCGCTCTTTTTTTGTCGCTACGAGTTTTGCTGTTCTGAGCTTTTTCTTTGCTTCCGCTGCCTTCTTTTGTGCTGCATCTGCTTCGCTCTGTAATTGCTCAATTGTCTTAGCCATGATTCACCCATAAATGATAATTTATAGGTAAACCATAAACGCAAATATCACAGATTTCAACATAGTATAGAATGGCATCAAAACACCGTGTTTTGTCGGGTGATTTTTAAGAGGGTCGACACCCTCTTAAATCGTAACATTGTTACGAAATAAACTTAGGGCTTCGCCCCCCCGTAGGGAATGAGAATGCACACTCTCAACTTGTTGAGTGTATAAGTGCGCACATTGTAAATTTCCTGAATTTTGACAACTGTGTTTTGTCCTTGCCTTATCTCACTATCAATAGTAGGTTTTATGTGATTCTACCACTCGGTTAAGTAGTAAAGTATGGCGACCTATCATTTTTCAGCTAGAGTGATCAAAAGAAGTCAAAATAAAAGCGCTGTTGCTGCGTCTGCTTATCGAGCTGGAGAGAGCTATTATGATGAACGTGAATCTAAGCAATGGGACTACAGGGGGAAGTCTGTTTCTCATAGTGAAATATTAGCCCCTGAACATGTAGGAGAATGGGCAAAAGATAGAGAGAATCTTTGGAATACTGTTCAGAATAAAGAACGCCAGTGGAAGAACGGACAGCTTGCGAGAGATATTGAAATTGCCCTACCCCGTGAATTATCTTTAGAAGAAAATAAAAAGCTAGTAAGGGATTTTGCACAAGATAATTTTGTAGATAAAGGAATGATTGCAGATATCAATATTCATGAAGAAAAATCCAGTGATGGGGGTATGAATCCCCATGCCCATATCATGTTAACCATGAAATCAATTGATGAAAAAACTGGCCAGTTGGCCAGTGCTAAAAATCGAGATTGGAACAACAAAGCATTACTCAAAGAGTGGCGTGAAAATTGGGCGAATGTTGTTAATAACGCCTATGAAGAACATGGAATTTCAGAAACAGTTGATCATAGAACATTGGCTGAGCAGGGTGTTGCTCGTGAGCCTGAAATTCATGTGGGGTTTCAGGCTCACGACATCGAGAAAAAACAAGGCTATTCTGAACGCTTCGCACGTAATGAAGAGATAAAAGAACGAAACAGATTTTCTGTATTAGCAGAGAAGACAAAAGATGTATTTTTAAAACAATATCGAAAAGCAGTTTCTTGGGTTCGTGGAGAAGAAAAACAACTTTCTTTATCTAGCCCCGCCGAGCAAGCAACTTATTACAATTATGGCCACACGAAAGAACAAGACAGAGAATTAGATAATTCTTTTGATAGGGATAATGATGGCAGGTAATCAATTATTTAAAACAATAGAGAAAGCCCGTGAGCATGCGGAATCTAAAAACACCACATTTGAAACGGGTAATTATCCAGATTTGTTAATAGGCAATAAAATCGCTTATTACTCTATTCCCTATATGAATATTCGCAATCGTATTTGTTTTAATGAGAATCTTATATTTCAAGGTGATGGTTACAGCTTCACCATTGAAGGTGACAATATGATTTTATTAATCCGCTTAATAAATCTTCACCGGCTAGCGGAAATTATCGAGGGTGAAAGCTACTGTTTTGAGTCGCAAGATATTTTCATCAAATCAATTACTGTGCAACCGATTGAATCAGAAAAAGAACAAGTTTAAGAAAACAACATTAGCGGCCTGCTCTATTTGGAAGCGTCCACCAATGTTGTTTTAACTATCATCAATCGAAGAAATCACTAACGGTAACGGCTAGATCGTCAACATTGATAACCTCATCAACACCCCACCAACCATAAACATTTCTAGCTGTTGCAACGTCAAGATGTGGGTCATTAGTGACCACAGTAGTGTTTCCGCTCAAATTATATATATGAATTACTGCTAGGTGCTGAGCATCAACATAAACGTTGGAATAATGGGTAATTTGGATTTTATCAGGGTCAATATCCCAGCCACCACCAACATTTAAAACATCATTATATTGGACTGAATCAATCTTGCTTAGGTCGATTGACTCACCGCCCCTTAATAGTTTACCAAGCACCAGAGAACCACCTTGTACAATACCGCTTAGTCGAGTATTTGTGTTATTTGCTACGCCATCTCTTATATCTCGATCAACGTCTCTTGAATCAAACTGGATGGCACCACCAAAGTTATTAACCGTGACACTTAAGCCATTTAATACAGAGTTAGAAACATTCTCAGCATTAATATTTGCAGCTTCAACCGTGGCACTTTCCATTGAACCAATAATGGCAGTATTCCAAGCTTCATAATTTCCTTTTATGGCTTCTTCCACATAAAGAATATTACCCGCATGAAGGCGTAAATAATCATCATTCTCAGTGCCTGAAAATTTGGTAGTACCTTCAACTATTAGGTTGTTGTCAGAGATATAATTTCCTCCTCCATCTTCAAAGATACCGTTCTTTATCCACATGTCACCATCTACGGAAATACGACCTGAATTCACAGGGGTCTCTATATCAATTTCAGCTGAACCGCCAACAAGAACAAGACCTGGGATTTTAGTTTCATCAGTATATTTCACTGAATCATCACTTTGATAATTCCGAATTTCAATTCCTTGCAGAATTACAGTCATAAAATCAGGATTTAAAACAACGTTATCACCTTCAGTGAATAGTTCATGAGTGGTTCTGTCGGGGTCAGGTACTGGATCAGGAGTGGGGTCAGGGTTATTAGAAGTATCTGGATCATTACTATCACCGCTTTGGCACGCGGGAAGAGTAATTGTTAAGAACAGCATAAAAGAAAACAGCATCATATTTTTTATCATTGCTTTGATTCCATAGGATTAGAGGAGAGTCTAGGAGTTTTTGCCCCACATGTGGGGCAAAAGATATGCTCTCATTTACACATGAAATTTGCAATGTTACTGGCTAGAAATATAAAGGCACGCCGAAAAGAATCAGGGTTGAATCAACGAGATTTTGCAAAAAAAGCAGGGGTTAGCAAATCAACAATCGACCGGCTAGAAAATTGCTCTCAAAATACGACCATAAACACATTAGAAACGCTTTGTAATGCGTTCAAATGTAATATCGATGATTTGTTTAAGTCGGAATAAAGATTGAAAGATTTCTCCTACAGCCTGTAGGAGAATGATTACACCACTCCCTAATCCAAGAGAATTAAGAATTTAATCCATTAAGTAGTTTGAATTATATCCTTACGGGCTGATTTAAGGCCTCCTCAGTCGCTTTAAGTTAAAAAAGAGGTCTTACAGTAAAAAGATTTTTTGAACCCTCAAATCGAAGCTATAAGCTTATAGAGTGGTGCGACCTTAGATAAGAACACTATACTTATTGCCAAACAGTCTTTCTAACCTTTTAGAGTTTGAGGAATGTTGAGATTATTCCCTGCCCTATCCGCTACCACCAAATTATATAAAGTTATGAGCGTAGCGAATTCATTATAAGGCAATGCGAAGCATTGGGCGGAGAGAGGAACGAACGAAGGGTAGGCGATATTATATTAGTTATTGAGCAAAGCGAAATTCATTATATTGTCTTTTTACTCAATTAAAACAACACTATATCAAAAGTTATCCACAGATTTAAGTTTTTAAGCTCTCTAGTGTTATAAATGTTAATAATAGTTAGTATAGTTACGCAATTTAACCGATCGGTTAAATAATCTATCTATCAGTAGCTTATCCTGTGGATAACTTGCCTTTGTGTGTGTGAAATGACGAAGATGTGTGTGTGAAATGACGAAGATGTGTGTGTGAAATGACGAAGATGTGTGTGTGAAATGACGAATAAAGGCTTGTGTGTATGATGTAACACCGCTATTGTGTGTGAAATGACGAAGATCCGTGTGTGAAATGACGGATAAAGAGGCCTTTTTTGTGGAAAATGAATTTCTACACACACTTTTAAATTTCTACACACGCTTTCACAGGGGCAAGAGAGAATGATGAAGCCACTTCTTCCAGAACGTCACCCAAATAGGGAGTTATTCATTTGTGATTTTGGCGACGTTATGCCTAAAAGTGATATTGCCTCTATGGAGCATCCTCTTTTTACCCTATCCACAAAGCCAGATAGAAATATTCGATATTATGAGCATAATGGGAATAGCGTTACTATTGCACCAAGTAGTCATGGATTGGCCACCATACACGATAAAGACATTTTAATTTATTGCATCAGTCAATTGATGGAAGGAATTAACAGGGGTGAAGTACCCAGCCGAACAGTAAGGCTAAGAGCACATGATTTACTTGTATCTACAAATAGACAAACAAGCGGAGAAGGTTATAAACGCTTAAAACAAGCATTTGAAAGGCTCCGAGGAACAACTATATCTACAGATATAAAAACTAATGAACAACAATATATTGATGTATTTGGAATAATCGATAGTGCCAAAACAATTGTTGAAAGCCCTGATACAAAAAGAATGGTGGAACTAGAAATAACACTGTCAGAATGGCTATATAATTCAATTATAGGAAAAGAAGTATTAACCATTAGCCGTGATTATTTTAGACTAAGAAAACCCCTAGAGCGTCGCATATACGAGCTAGCAAGAAAGCATTGTGGAAATCAAAAACAATGGAAAATAGGGGTTAAAATATTACATAAGAAAAGCGGAACCAGCGGGAATGTGAGAGAGTTCCGCAGAATGCTTAAAGAAATTGAAAAGCATAACCACCTGCCAAATTATAGTCTTTCAATTGATAGTGAGAGTGATAACGTAATATTTAATTCTAAAGGGCATGGTGATAGAAGAGATTCTTTAGGCCATAACCGCCCTACCCTAAAAACAGATACTATTGAAAAGGCAAAAAAGATTATAGGCCGTAATTTTGATGTTTATGCTTTAGAAAGTGACTGGCTGAGTATGTGGGAAAAGTCAGGAAAACCAACACTACAAACCCCTGATGGGGCTTTCATCAATTTCTGTAAGAAACGCATGGAAAACACATAAGAAATGCTAATACTATTAGTAATAAAAGCATGCTTTCATTACTAATGATGGTTATCTTTATATTCCTCAAACATATCTAGAAACAGCGCATTCATAGAGCGCCCACGCATTGCCGCATATGCTTTAAATTCATTTTTTCTACCTTCTGGGATTTTTAGCTGCAAAGGTTTAATGGCATCGGGTGGAGTTTGTGCCATGGGCTCTTTCGATTTAGCACTAGATATCACTTTTTCTATATCTGTAGCGCCCTTTTCTTTTGAAATCTTTTTCTTAACCGGTGGTGGTGACATTTTCGCCATTTTATACGCCCTCTTTTACTATTTTCGGCTGTGTTTCCATTGCTTTATTGAATAATTGCTCAATGATTTTGTCGGCTTTTTCGCTTAAACTTTTAAAAGGTGTTTCAGTAAATGAAAGCCCCTTATCCATCGCTTGAGAATAAGAAGGTTTAAAGGGTATCCACCCTTTAACAACTTCAAAATTCCATCCTTGAATACTTGAGCGAGTATTCATAGCTTCTTTCTCGCCATTATCAGGGACACGGCACACCACAAATACAATAGAAGCTCTATCTATACCCTTATTAACCAGTTCAACGGCTAATTTTAAAGATGGCTCTAAATCATCCATCGAGACACCTACAGGAATAATCACTAAATTACTATTCTTTGCTATCTCTAAGGCGTGTGCATCTGCAAAAGCTTTACCATCAACAATCAAAACATCTGCATTAACGGCGGCCTTTAAAGCTGCTTTAGGGTCTGAATACAAAGCAACCTCAATGGATGGACTTATATTCCTCTCTGCACGCCGCTCTGCCCACTTAAAGAAAGTCTGTTGTGCTCGGTCTAGGTCTGCAACATGAACGCCCCAATCATTACGGGCAAATTCAACAGACAAGGCTCGTGCAAGACTAGATTTCCCTACCCCGCCTTTTTGATTTAATACTGAAATTATCATTTATATAACCCCTATTACTTTCATTAAAACAATATAACTCATTAAAGTAATATAAACAATATAAGTCATATTACAATACAAATAACCATTAGAAACAAAGCATGCTTTTATTACTAATAGCATTAGCATTTCTTATGTGTTTTCCATGCATTTCTTACAGAAATTGATGAAGATACCGCCAAAACTTGGCTTCTGTAGTAGTTGATAGTAGTATTACTACTATCAACTACTACAACGGAAATTCCCATGACAGAGCGCAAAGCAAAAGTAACTCAAGAGGCCGTTAGCGTTGCTTGCCTTCAACTCATCGAACAGAAGAAGAACGTAACAGTCAACGCTGTTATTGCCATTACTGGCGGTTCGTTCTCCACTGTTGGGGCTATGGTCAAAGAATGGAAGGAAGAGCAGGCACAACAAACCGCACCTGTAATACAAATGCCTGACACCGTCACTAGTGCCATGCAAAAGGCTACTGCTGAAATTTGGGCAAGTGCTTCAACATTAGCCGGTGAAGAAGTTGAGCATATCAAAAACGAAGCCGAAGAAGACATCAGTAAGGCAAAGACGGAGCTATCTGAATATACAGGTGAGGTTACACGCCTAGAATCCGAGCTTAAAGCCATAAACGACAAACTCACTCATAGCGAGAATCGTTACGCAGTAACGGAAAAAAACATTGCCGACCTAACTACTATAAATACAGCATTGGAAACGCGGCTTAGTGATCGAGATGACGAATTAGCTAGATTGCAGACTAACTACGAAAAGTTACAATCAGAATTAATTGAAATCGCTAAGATGCAAGTACAAACCAAGGAAAGCAAAAATAAAGGATAGTATGGGCGTATAAATAATACTCTTTACAAATCACACTTTTCGTATAGTATATATATACAACTTACCCCTTGCAATTTTCATTAAATTGATTCTGGCTTGGGGCGGAAAGACCGCCTTATGGCGGTTTTTTCATTTCTAGGGAAGAGACTTTGAAAAGAACAATAATCTACATAGACGGATACAACCTCTATTATGGTTGCTTAAAACACACCGAACATAAGTGGCTAGATATATATCATCTTTCCTCGAAATACATTATCAGAGCCCAATCACCCGACCATACAATAATTAAAATCAAGTTTTTCACGGCTGATATAAAAGCGAGAATAGCCTCAAAAGGACAAGATGCAACTATCGCCCAAAATAATTACCATAGGGCACTAGAAAAGCTTTATCCCGATCAAGTAGAGATAATAAAAGGATACTACGCTTTAGACGAAGCTCGTCTTCCAAAATATCAACACCCCATTGATAAAAACGATAAAGTTCCCGTTTGGAAACTTGAAGAAAAGCAAACGGATGTAAATATTGCTCTTCACGCCTACAGAGATGCAATTAGAGCTGATTGTGAGCAAATTGTAATTGTATCCAATGACACAGATCTAGCACCCGCTTTAGGAATGATCAGAAATGATATTGGAGATAATATTGATATTGGAACGGTAATTCCGGTCAGAAAAAAGATGAAAGACGATAACTCTAGACCAACCAATGCTGCACTTAGTCAATTATCAAACTGGACTCGTACTTATATTTTAGAAGAAGAGCTTAAAAACTCTCAACTTCCTAGTAAAATTCCAACAGCAAAAAAGCCGATTATCAAGCCATCTTATTGGTAATATTCCTGAGAGTTCACTCCAGCACCCTCTCTTTCCTCTAAACCATTTAATTTTTAGCCGAATATATGTTGTACTTATCTCTCACTAAAGGGGAGAGAAGACCTTGAAAAGAATCATATTCGCAGCATGCATAATATTTCTATCTGTATCGACTACAGTAAATGCGGCTATACCTCCTCAAGTCGAAATATTTAATCAGATGACCAAGGAGATGCCCAAGCAATATAAAAACCGTAAAGAAGAGTTTTTAAATGCATCAAGAGGGGTGTTTCTATCTCGAATAGAAGGTGGATTAGTCGTTGTAACTTCTAACGCTGTTTTCAGTAAAATTCTCTATAACGACAAGAAAATTAATGAAGAAGAGTACAAGGAGCGTTTAACCGATATATTCAATGCAGTATCAATGCTCATCATTTATTCAGAAGAATATAACCACAGCACATTACAACTATCAGCGGAAGATACCTATCGTCTTAGTGAAAAACTAGAGCTCGATTTAACCAGAACAGAAATAGCCAATGCACTAGAAGCCTTACCTCAGTCACCTACTCAAGTTGCTGGTACTCAGATGATAACTATTGCGAGTGAAACACTCGTAATCCCTTTAAGGGAAAAGCTGAAACACATGGCTTTGAAGCAATTTGCGAAAATACTTATTGGAACCATAGTAGTTAGCGTTGAAGAAAATAAATTAGAACCGCCAAAAGAAATGTTTTCTAGTGGAGGCGCACCCTCAGAAACGGCAATAGCACAGGAAGAGCAATTAGAAGCAACTGTGAAAATGATGAATATGGTGTTCCTGTTGCTAGAAGCGAATCTAAGGAATAGCTCAAGCAAAGACACAAACTATTTACCACAAGAAAATGCTGATGTTAATGACCCTTGCCATGATGACCCAAGCCTAGAGGAGTGTAAGGAAGCAAAATCAGGTAAATTTACTACGAGTATTCCCAATCACAAGATAAAACAGATCAAAAGAAGAGGGTGGACACAAGATAATATTGACAATGTAGTCAACAACCCACATACAACCAGAGAGTCTATCAATAGAGAAACTGGGAATCGAGCAACCGCCTACATCAGAAAGGATGGTCATTACATAGTAAGGGATGACAGTACGGGCAAGTTAGTTCAGGCGAGCGACACCAATAGAATAATAGGATTAGACCCTACAAAAGGACATTGGGTGCCAGACGATATAATCAATAATCCATACGTACCAAAATGAGAAAATATTCTGACATTAAAAAAAAATACTGGGGTAAGGCTGAAGACCCAGAACATTTATTTTTATTAAAGCCTGATGATGCAATCAGCTTCATAGACGATTGTGCGTCTGAGGGATTTATTTTGTTTGGAGTAGATGGATTCAGGGTCTGGGAATCTGGGGCTGTTCAGCCATGCCAAGAGCACAGTAATGCTACTGAATGCAGCAACATGAGCCAAGAAATGTTCATTTTGGAGACGATAGAGTTTATTAAGAGCAAGAAGCCCTTAAATCTATGGTTTGAGGTTTTGTTTGATGTCCCTGACGAGGGTTAATTATATAGAAGTGATGTGACTCTCTCGAACCTATTGATGAGTGGATAATTGACAGTGCTATTAGAAACCCATATATACCAAAATGAAAAAATACTCTGACATTAAGAAAAAATATTGGAATAAGGCTTCAGACCCAAATCAATTATTTTTATTAAAGCCTGATGATGCAATCAGATTTATAGATGACTGTGTAAGAGAGGGATTCATTTTGCTTGGGGTTGATGGGTTCAGAGTCTGGGAATCTGGAGCAGTCCAACCACATCTAGAACACAGTAATGATATTGAAGATACTAACCTTAGCCAAGGAATGTTCGTTTCAGAGACAATCAACTTTATTAGAAGCAGAAAACATTTAGACATATGGTTTGAAGTTGTATTTGACTCACAAAATGAAGATTAACCCTTCACCACATTCTAGAAACGAGAGCGCGCTTCTCTGCGCCCTGAGCATTGAGATAAATCGAAGTTGTTTTAAGGTCTGCATGTCCTAGTAGATTTTGTAACTCGGTCACCGGCACACCTGATGCTATGGCATGGATTCCGTAAGCATGACGTAATCCTTTTGCTGTGGCATGGGGTAGGGTGCCATCAATTCCCGCCTCGATCATTACCCGTTTAATAATCCGCCAAGCATTTGATCGTTCCCACGACCATAATTTAGGTGTCTTACTCCCTCTCTGAGACTCCCTGATGCCATGAACCATATCGAGAGTGTCTATGTAGTCACTAGGTACAGGAACATTTCTGTAGTGGACTTTTGTTCGCTTCTTGAGGGTGCGGAATATTATAGCTTGCTCTGATAGATCAACCTTATCAATTGTAGTCTCTAAAGCTTCGGAGATCCTGCACCCTGTAAGATGAAGGCAATGGCAAAAGGTGCGGATTTCACGAGATTGTTTTTTGGCTGCATCATAGAACGCTTGGCGCTCTTCAGCCGTGAGATAAAGGCGTTTGCCTTGATTGGTATATAGGGTTGATTCGCTCATATGCAACAAAATACTAGAGTTCTGTTGCATGTACAATATAAAAGCGGGCTAGAAAGGCACTTTATCGGGTCAATATTGCTTAGCCGGTTGCGATGATCTGCAACATTATTGACTATACTGTTGCACAACTCTTTCAGGCATAAAAAAACCCGCTCTTTTACAAGCGGGTTTTTCGATATTCCTATCACTAAGAGGGAAAGCTTTCGCCCACATTCTCAAAGCATCTGTATACAGAATAGTGTACTAGTGCTATAAATGTCAAGATTAAAAATATTAGCGCATGTAGTAATAAATGACTTTTTCACATACTCAATTATCAAATATCCCTAAAACCCTTTCTGACCCACGATTTACGACATATTTACAACACTGTGATAATAGTAAGGAACTCGCCCTTCAATTATATCAATGGAATTTAGAGCTATCATCGGCTTTCATAGTTCCTCTGCACTTTCTAGAAATAAGTATCCGTAATGCTGTAGTCGAGGGAATAGAATCAGTACATGCCCCGAATTGGGCTTGGAATCAAGGTTATATTCGAAGCCTTCCAAACCCATCAAAAGGTTATAGCCCACAACGGGACTTACAGGAAGTAGCCAAAAAACAACCAACAATAGGGAAGGTAGTTGCCGAATTGAAATTTGTTTTCTGGGAGAAAATGTTTACCTCTAGGCATGATGGATTACTTTGGAATCATCATATAAAAAACGTCTTTCCTCACGCTCCTAGCTCAATGAGCGTTTCTCAATTAAGAGCAGCTATTCATAATGATATATTTACCATAAGAAAACTAAGAAACCGGATAGCCCATCACGAGCCTATATTTTTGAGAGATTCACAGGGCGAATATAATAAAATCCATGAGTTAGTTTCTTGGAGGGATGAAGCCACATCAGACTGGATGAATGACATTCAATCTGTGACTCGTTTAATTTCCGAGAAACCCGGATAAAACACTATTGTCCATAGTGTTGCGCGACAGAGTAACACTCAAACATCTTCACGTTTGTGTCTCATACGAACAATGAAAACATAATCACTTTTTCTTCTGTAGAAAATAATATGCTCTTGGTGCTCATGTCTAAATAGATCTTTTGATAGATTGCCTGCGCTCCGCCCCATTCTTGAATTTTCCGAGATCAAAAGGAAGCATTCTTCAAGTGAATCTGTATATTTGTCCGCCTTCTCCTCACCGAATTCTCTATAGGTATATTTATATATTTTTCTGAAATCCGCTTCTGCTCTTTTGGAAAGTTTATAACTCATTCTTAAGCTCTTGCTTTACTTCCAATGCAATTTCTTTTAACGATAGATCACTTTCCCCACTGGCATCACCGTCAGCTAGAAGCCTCTTTAAGATATCTATTTTATTTTCGTGTTCTTCAAGAAGGCGCATTGCCGCTCTTACGGCTTCACTTTTTGATTCAAATCGCCCTTCAGAAATCTTAGAAACAATGAATCCTTCAAAATGTTCACCCAGTGTAACGCTTGTATTTCTAGGCATAATAAACCTCGCAATGTAAAAGTGTATTAATAATTAATACATGCTAGAGGGTAGAATGTCAAGTGGCATCTGTATAGAGTACAGCGTTAAATGGGCTACTCACTTTAGTAACCCATTTATGGTTAATCAAATACGGATAACTTACTATAGAAATAGCCACCATCAAGGCTATTTCTTCTTACCCCTACTGCCTTTTACCTCGTCTTGGCTTAGAAGGGATGCACCCATTGAGCGTATTTCCTTAGGTGTAGCCTTGCCGGTCTTCATCGCTTTCGAAGCTATAGATGAGACCTTATCACCAGTTTTTTTACGTGCCATGTCATTACCTCGTGTTTAAAGTTAGTTGCGTTATTTGAAGGGCTAACAGTCAGGAAGATCGTCCAAGTTATTTCTACTCGTGTTATCTCTGTCTGTGCGTAGATACTTCCCGCTTGCACCATTGACTACGCGAATTTCCGTTCGGCCGCTTTGCCAAGGTACATAGTAAGTGTGAGTTCCGCTCTCGATGTCTCGAATCGCATCCACCTTACTGCGTGGAGACCATGACTGGCCGGGGTTACATAGTTGTGTGATATCTCCATCACGGTCTTTACCTGTGTTTATTATTGCTCGATCACTCATAACGATTTACCTTGATAAAATGATTAATGTCATATATATTTTGACGAAATCGTCAAGTGAGAGGTCAAAAAATATATGCCCTCTCAGCCATTTGACATATTCGTCACTATTAACTATACGGAAACGTCAATAAGATGTCAACACCCAATGATTCAGTATTTAAATTGAGATTACAGCAGACACGCAAATTGCGTGAGCTTAGCCAAGATGAACTTGCAAATAAGGCTGAGCTACCCTCTACGACAATCTCTCATTTTGAATCTGGCAAACGTAAACCTTCTTTCGACAATTTGCGGAAACTAGCTGATGCATTGGAGGTGTCCATTGACTACCTCATGGGCAGGACAAATAAGCTCAGTGGGAATCAATCAACGGAAGCCGAAATTTTCCGAGATTACGAAAACCTTACTGATGATGACCGAGAGCTAGCTCGTGACTTTATGGCTAGATTGGCAAAACGCAAAAAAGACAAATAGGCAAACCTAAACATGACTGAGATATGGAAGTTTCATGCAACAAAATTAGGTGAAATTTTTGCGAAAGAGCAGAAAATTACTTCACTACCGGTAGACCCAATAGAGATTGCCGAAAAACTCGACATCCTTGTTGAACCATTACCGGCTGATAAGCGTGGTGTGTCTGGCATGTTGATGGAGAGCAATAATAACTTCGGTATTATGTATGCGACTTACGTCGACAATATTGGATTCCAAAACTTTTGTATTGCACATGAATTGGGGCATTACTCGATTGCGGGGCATTATGAACAACTAATGGGTAATGGTTTCCATGAGTCATCGGCAGGTTTTGTTTCCAATGAAAAATATGAATTGGAGGCTGACCACTTTGCGGCAGGGCTCTTAATGCCAAGCTTTTTGTTTGATGCGGAGTTGAACAAACATCAAAGCGGGCTTAATGCTGTTGAGTCTCTATCTCGTCAGTGCAATACCTCGTTAACAGCTACGGCAATTCGCTACGCTCAGAAAACACCAGACCCTGTTGCAATAGTGGTGAGTGAGGGAGAAATCATTGATTACTGCTTTATGTCCGATGAATTGAAAGAGCTAAATCGACTTACATGGATTAGGCAAGGATCACGGCTATCAAAAAACACTGTTACCTTTCGATTTAATTCTGCGCCTCAAAACATTTCTAATTGCAATAAAGCTGATGGTGAGACAACGCTTCTAGATTGGTTTGGTAGCTCGCTACCATATGTGGTTTATGAAGAAGTAGTTGGGTTGGGAGGATACGGTAAAACACTGACAGTTCTTTCTCTGGAGCCCATTCCAGATCAAGAAAGCTTGGATGAGGAAGATGAGTTGGAGGAATCTTGGACTCCAAGGTTTAAGCGCTAGTGCTCCACTAGTTTCCCACGAAAAGTAGAGAGCCAGAATACCTGGCTGGTAAAATAGATATGATCTACGAGTCTAAAACAAGTTTTACTCTTGATATTTTACCATTACAGAGAGATTAATTATCTTGTATATCCCGACAAAACCATTATTTACTAAAGGTTAATAATTAACCGCAGTAACCTATATGGACTTGTTAAAGAACGCCAAAGAATTAGTAACATCATTAAAGAAAGTATCTATAAAAGCGATAGAGGAAGTCGAGAGACTCAGCAATCCTTTAGGTATCATTGAAAAAGGTGCTGAATTTGAAGCTAAACGAAGGGCTCACCCTCCTATCTCTTCAGAAGACCAAAAAGCTATTGGCCAAGAGGCCAAAGAAATTCTAAACAGAATGAAAGGTAATCGTGCCAATATATCGAATCGTGATGCTTTGCTTGATGCCAAAGATGAAGCTATTGAGAAAGCACATGATAATTACTGGCAGGACAAGGAAAAAGTCAGAGAGAAGTACAGAAGCAACCACCTAGAAGCATAGAAGATATAGCGCTTCCATCATTTATTACAGATTAATACGGCATATCAGCAAGTTTTTAAACTAGTTCAATACGAACCTGTTTCCCTACAGCCATAGCAGCAGACTCTAACGTATGAAGTGTAATTGATGTATTGGTAGGATCAAGAAGCCTATCTAAGGATGAGCGGCTAGTTGAAAGCCTTTTAGCCATTGCTGTTTTGGAAATATGTTCATTTTCCATTTTTTGCATTAACTCCCAAGCAATAACCCGCTTTATAGCTACAGCGTTAACTTCAGCTAAATCACCAGTTTCTGCAAATAAATCATCTAATGATGACCCAATATGTTTGTTATCAGCCATTTTCAACCTCTTTCTTTCTGTTTCTGCTCAAATCCAAGTCTTGTTTTGGTGTTTTCTGCTGTTTCTTAATGAAACCATGTAAGAGCACCATTCCTTCCTTGTAAAAGCAGAAAATAACTCTAGCAATTCTTTTATCCGATAGATTAGTTCTAACTTCATATAATCCATCTTTCAGTGGGCGGCAGGTAGGCATTCCCACTGGCCAGCCATATTCAACGGTCTTGATGTCTTCCCCTATGGATTTTTATCGTCAGTGGATAAAGACAACAACCATTCTCTTACAGGCATATTTCCGCTGATATTCTTATAAAAAACAGCAGGGACTCTTTTTCTATCGTCAACCGTCATATTTAAACGTACCAAAAAAGGTACACCCCGTCAAGGTGAAAGTTAATATTACTGATTTCACTATATAGGCATGTTCAATTGCTTATAAATGATAAAACCGCCAATAAGGCGGTTTTATCTCCCACAAGATCCATTGAACCAACTTCACAAGGGGGGTGGATAATTTAACAGTAGTGCACTCTTATACAAGTATCAACTGGTAAATAGAATGGCTACGAGCCTATCTTACTCACCTCATATCATCCTTATTGATAGTGATTTTTGCAGCCTCTGGGAAGTTTTCTTCAAACTCATCTTTTGGCAACATTCTTTTACCAAGGATCGTTTTATCTTCTTTACTAAGCGATGTTGCGCCCTTAATCACATAGCCCTTAGTGTCTTTCGATGATGCACCATTGATTGCTTCCATTGCAAATTCAGCTTCAATCATAGCGTCTCTCTCATCAAGCATTTTTGTTCTATAAAGAGCATAATTATATCGACTTCTAAGGAGCATCAAGACAGCTGAAAAAACCAATAATCCAGCAATATTATGCATGCCAAGAATACTAAACATCACGCCGATAGACAGAACAAACAAAGGTTCATATACACTTTCTATCATCCAATAACCTGATTTAGGCAATATGTGGAAGAATGGCAAAAAATCGCCTTCATACCGTGTATGCCATTCTTGATTTTTTCTGTTGCGCATAAAAATAACTGACATGTGGAATACACTAAGTAGAGCAACCACCATCATATAAATATTTAATTGAGCACCACTTAAACCAGCCAATCCTCCACCAATCAAAACAGCTGTCATCACAAAAACAATCATTACTGGACTAAAAAAACGCTCTCCAAAATTTCGTCTCAATATTGGCATTACCAAAGAAAAACCCATATCAAGTACAAATTTAATCCAAAATTTATAGCCTTGAACTAACTCGCTTTGCTCCAATCTTTCATTAAGAGCATTTATATTGTCTGTAGCACCTGCCATTTTAATTCCCTCTTTATTATTTCTGACTGAAATTTGTTTTTAAATAGTTCTTATCTGTTGCATTCCATGTCCGTCCTGCCTGATGAATAAACCCCTCAACTATAAAATTATTTTCCGCCCCCCCCTTTAATAAAGTAGTAAATTCACTCGGTTCTATTACATTATTAAGCTGTTGATTCATACTTGCCCCTTGGCTAGAGCTACCACCACCCTGATTGTCAGAACTTCCTGAAGTTACACCCATTTTAAACCCCCATTCTTTACCAAATACCTTTGCAGCCCACTCATTGGTGTCAGGGTCAGAATTTGCATGAAATATCTTGGTTGATAGATTCCCCAATATGCTAGATGCCATAGCTTTTCCTTTATCACCCACACCAAGGGCAACATGATAATTTGCTATGTTCTGGGTAAGATAGACGCTACAAGCTCGTTTGCTACGCGCAGTTTGCTGGAAACTAATATCAAAGCTATTTAGGAAGAATTGATTTTCATCTGACCAGATGAAAACAGGGCGGTCATTCTCCTTAATATTTCGTCTCTCGATCATTTGTTGCCACATAAGCTTATAAAGACCTTGAGCGACACGCCCAATATGAGTGTAATCCTTGACATTAAGATCAATTAGGATAATGCCACCCTTGAGAGTTATATCTGGCTTGCATGTTGTTTCCGTGCAAAATAACTGGCGCAGAGTTCCACGTAAAAATGGATCAATGCTACTAGTAAACATACCGATAATACTTGATTGTGTTTTATCAGCATAATTCAGAAATTCTTCCAAAAAGTAGTTTTCCGTCATTTCGAAATCATCAGCTAAGTCTTTATTCTCTTTAGCTGCTTGATTTGCTCGCCTTAGGAGCTGAAAGCAATAGGATTTATCTAACCATTCTTTGTTTTTAAGTAATTCTCTTGTTGGGGGGGCAGAAGTAATTGCTTTGTAAATGGCTGGAATACTTAAAGTCTCGCCAGATATCCGCATAAGGTCAATTGTATTTCTAAGAAGCTGTTTTGCAGCTTGCGCCCAAAAAGGGTCATTACCACCGTCAATGGGCTTGCCCGCAGCTATTTCGATAACGTGACTAAGTAGAGTTACGATGTTTTCGGTATGGGCACCCTTTGGACGGTTCATTTCATAATCAAGAAAGTTAAATTTCTCATCACCACCATCTTCTATGATGAATAAATGCTCTGACCTTCCAGCATCTTCAATCCATTGAATCCAATCGTCCCGATCTTCAGATTTTACGGTTAGAATCAGCCCACCAAAACCAGACTTCAAAAAACGTTCAGATATCGCTCTTCCACTGCCTGATGTTTTACCGCTACCAGTACCACCTATAATCTGCACACCTTCACAAGCATCTTTTAACGTCCATACATCACTATCTGAAAGGCGTAATAGTGGTAAATCGAGTGACCATTCCGACATAACAAAAACACTCCCTATTTTGGTTTATAATCTATATCCCAAGCCAAATTAGAGATTAGCACAAATGTCGAAAATGGATGACATAGAAAATGCGTTAGAAAATAACCCTGAATTAAAGCAAGCTGTAGAAAGGGAGGGGCAAAACCTACGAGATGCAGGAGTTGAACATAGTGCCAATGATAATACTCAATCCAGTAACGCCAATGATGCTAATACAAGCGACGATGCACAGTTATACAGAACACCCGAATCAGATGTAGGGAATATGGATGGGAAACAAATTCCTGACTCAGTGAAAGAGCAAGCTGCTAGCATTATGGAATCTCAAAATATCCAGCAAGCAGAAACACCAACAGGTGAAATAGGAGAATTATCTCCTAGCCACCCCCCTGAACCCTCGAAAGTCGATAGCATTGACGCAACACCACCAGATATTCCTGACTCAGTGAAAGAGCAAGCAATTGAAAGTAAAGTCGATAGCATAGAAGGTGGTCAGAATGTTAAATCAGGTGAAGCCATTGCACCAAGAGATACCCCTTCTGTCGATAAGGGCGGTAATGATGGACTAGAACGCTAATAATTATTATTTCCTTTATTTTTTAAAGTAATTGCTTATTATCAATCTATATT
>UOEW01000214.1_pt1 | contig 38892 bp, 59 predicted proteins | sample 1988701 | NCBI WGS metagenome assembly UOEW01 (sample SAMEA4712195, study PRJEB27164) | hydrothermal vent metagenome | biome: marine basaltic hydrothermal vent biome; feature: marine hydrothermal vent; material: mineral | place: Pacific Ocean | collected 2011-06-14/2011-07-23 | depth 1719 m | reverse complement strand
TACATAAATACGATCATCAATCTCGATAGTTAAATAACCACTGTCTGTTTCCGCATCGTTGTAAGTAACTTCGCCTTTTATTGAGTATATAAACATTTTATACCCCTTTATTATTTTGTTTAAAAGTTGATTTTGTTACAGGTTTTCCCTTGATGTATTTAATCGGTTTGCTGCATTCAGGGCATCGTTTGGGCTGATTAACCCTAGTTATCCATTTGTTTTTACAATTATCATGTGGACATATCATGCTATTTCCCTCCAGAAGAGTTTAAAAATTAAATACCAAAATATCAAGCTTGCAATAAATACAAGTATAATTTTAGTTATCAGCATTTTACCCCTAAATTAAAATATTTGAATGATAAAACTTTCGTCACTATATTTAACAGTGAGAGAGGGTTTACTGTTAAATATAGTCTACATCATGATGCTGTTGTCGCCAAGAACTAAATATCTAGTTATGTTAAATTATTATAAATTATAGATAACTAAACTTGTAAGTAATTGGAATAGCTAGATAATCGTAATGCAAAATAAATAGCAAATAACTGAGTTAGTGTGTTATACTGGATTTTAAGGAACACTCCAAATAAAAAAGATGATTTTGTACAAGCTTGCAACTGGGCAAGTTAAAATTCAGAATCATGAAAAAAAGGTTGGCTGGGATGCTAATCATTTTGAAAGAAGTTACTAATTAAAAAGGAGAAAGTGTAAAATGAAAAAAATGATTTTAGGGAAGTCCTTACGCAAGATGATATTTGCATGGGTATTATTTATAGGTCTGATGTTTGCTCCGCTATACGCCATTGCTGGTGATGCAACTCTGACATGGAATGCACCGACAACAAACACAGATGCTAGTTGCGTAACAGACCATGCAGGGTTTAACGTATATTTTGGTACTAGTTCGGGATCCTATAATACAGAACTAACTAACGTGCCTGCAACCTGCAACGACACGGGTGTGGATGCCGGTACGGGGTGTGGCAATATTATCAGTTGCAATTATATTGCAACTGATATACCCGATGGGATGAGATATTTTGTAGTCACAGCGTTTGATTTGGCTGGGAATAACTCCGAGCCCTCAAATGAGCAGTCAAAATTAATAGATGGCACGTCTCCGTCTTCTCCTGCTAACCTAACAGTTGATATAAACGTTAATGTGACGGTGACTGTTAATTGAAATGGCTGAATTAGTTATAAAAATAGGTAGCGTTTCGGCAAATCCGGCACACTATCAAGACGGAGATATTCTTGAGGCATTTAACCGCCGGAGAATTAGGCAAAGTTATGCTGAGCAGATTTGCAGCATAACTCATGTCAACTTTAACAGTGACGGTCTTAATCCATTAAATTGTTTAACGGCTAAAATGTATGATCAAACGGCACTGTATAGATACGTCAGAGTTAGTCGGACAGAGGTGATAAGGACAAATCTGGACACTGGGGAAAAGGAGGCCTTTTCGGCTAAACCCAACATAAGAGGAGAGGCAATTGATTTGCCTCTATATCTAGCTGAACGAATTAAACACCCCAATCATCTCATTTTCGGGACAAAAGAAAATGAAGTCTGGTATGGCCACAATCTCCGGCGAACATCTCATGCAGCATTAGATAAAGTCTGGAATGCTATTGAGACAGAGACCGAGGAAAGAGAAATTTTTTACCAGTTATGGCCATTATCTAAACGGGAGAGACAAGCCTATCTAGCTATTTCAGTACAAGATTTCACTGATAATCAAGCAGCCCTGTTTGTAAGGCCTGAGTTAAAGTTGATTGGAGTTAATGATAGAGGAGATGACGTTTTTGATGTAACAAGAAAAAGATCCCAATTAATTAATTGGAAAAACCTGTCTTTACCTGTATCAGAGGCAATATTAGAGAATAAAACCGTTGATGTGGACATACGGAATAGTTTGCAATTTGATTATTCCAAAATTGTTAAAACTAAAGATAAGATTACGGGGGTGGCATAATGGCTGTCATCCCAAAAAGTATAGGCACTATAGGGCGTGATTACTCATCAATGACGCTATGGGGAGCCGATCTTGATGATACCGGGATATATGCTAGTGGGGATGATGCACTTGGTGAAGTCTATAATGATTCAGCTTTTGACGAAGGTCTGACAATTAATGGGGGTGCGGTTGCAGGTTTAAACTCTGTCAAGTTGACCGTGCCTTTATCAGATAGGCACGATGGCACAGCTGGAACTGGTGCCAGAATGGTTGGTTCTACATCCAGGATTTTAACTCTGGCAACTCCCAGTGGGTTTGATAGTAATTATATTGTGGAGTGGCTAGAATGGGATAAAAACAACTACGCGGATGAGGCAGTAACCACATTCGGATCTAATTTTGGCGATGTCCCTGTTATTAGAAATATGTTGATTCATGACGCAAACGGAGGCGACTCCTATTTGGGACTAGTCTCGGCAGGGGCTAGAGATTTGCAGGTTGTCCGATGCATAGTTTATAATCTAACCCGTAGCACTGGTTTGGATGTGAGAGGACTGAACATTGATGCTGATCAAGCTAGCGGCGGACTTTACAACAATATAATCTGGAATGTTAAAAATCCAGGTGCTGGGAATTCTTCAGGCATTTCCGTATTAGCTAATAGCGTTAATAGCACTGTAAAAAACAATATTAGTATTGGAACAACAGCAGATGGGGTAGGGATAGCAACAGATTATAATTTTGGGGGAACAAACCCAGATAGTGATTATAATCTATCGTCAGATGATACTGCTGATGATGGTGGTGGTGCTAATAATTTAATCAACGGAATCGCTGCCGATCAGTTTATTTCTACAGTCGATGGCATTGAGGATTTACATCTCAAAAGTGGTGCGGACGCAATAGATACAGGAGTAGATCTTATAACAACTCCTGTGGGTGTCAATATAGACATTAATGGCAGAGATGTAGACTCAGAGGGCGACACATGGGATATGGGCGCGCATGAGTTTGTGGAGGCAGGCGGAGCAACAGTTAAATCTAACCCACTTTGCGGGTCAATTGGAGGTCTACTAATGGGGCCAATAGGATAAAGGATGCAATATTTAGGTGATTTTCCAGAAGATGCAACGGTATATATACCATTCAACACGTTTTCATCTAATGACCCTCAGGCTTCGGTGACGATTACTAATCTTGCCGATGCGGATATTCACGTACATAAAGATGGTGGGTTGACACAAATAGCCACTGATGGAGCAACGATAGCGATTGATTATGATTCAATCACAGGTAACCACTTAATCACGATAGATACTAGCGCACATGCTGATTACTCAATCGGTGCTGATTATCTTGTGAGGATTGAAGGTACTACAGTAGATGGTGGGACAATCAATGCCTTTGTTGGTAGTTTCTCTATTGAAAACAGACACAATGAGGTTAAAGTTGTTGCTTGGAATGGGGTAGACCTTGTTACCACAAACCCACTGCCAAATGCCGCAGCAGATGCAGCAGGTGGGTTGCCAATTAGTGATGCAGGTGGTCTTGACATAGACACTTTCCTCGGTCGAATTTTAGGAACCCTAGCAACGGGGACACACAACGCACAATCTGGTGATGTTTTTGCTGACCTCCCCACAAACTTTTCGTCTATGGTCATAACAGCTAGTGGCATAGTTGATGCACTGGTGCAGGGTTATCTCAATACTTTAATCACAGAAACTACGGTTGGACGTATTGCAGGCAACATTGATGTATTTTTCGAGAATTCTGATGCTCTCACGACGAAAACAGTAGATGATGTTGGGGTTGCTGGTAGTGGTTTAACTCAGCAAAACGTCAGGGATGCAATGAAATTAGCACCTACAGGCGGTGCGCCTACAGCAGACAGTGTCGATGACCATCTTGATACCTTACTGGCAAGGATAATCGGTACTATTGCGGTAGGAACACATAATCCGGCAACAGCGGCACAGATAGCAGTTTTGAGTGATTGGATAGATGCTGGTAGGTTGGATGTTATTCTTGATGCTATCAAGACAGTCACTGACGCTCAAGGGGTAGCTGGAACAGGTTTATCAGCAATGCCGTGGAATGTTGCTTGGGATGCGGAGGTACAATCTAAAGTAAACGATGCTCTTGTTGCCCTGCACCTAGATCATTTACTGGCTGTAGATTATGATCCGGCAGCAAAGCCTGGGGCGGCAACTGCATTACTCAATGAACTGATTGAAGATGATTTAGGGGTATCAAGGTACACAGTCAATGCGCTAGAAAATGCGCCATCCGATACAGGTGCTTCTGCTTCCGTGATTGCTGATGCAGTTTGGGATGAGTTGACCAGTGGACATACCATAGCAGGTAGTGCAGGGCAGGCAATCATAAATATATTAGCAGACACAGGGGAACTCCAGACTAATCAGGGAAATTGGCTGACAGCAACGGGATTCTCAACACATCAGGCAGCGGATGTATGGGGAGTAGCTACAAGAGCATTAACCGATAAAGCTGGTTTTACAATCAGCGGAACAAAGACAACTCTCGATGCCCTGAACGATATTACCGCAGCTTCTGTCTGGGCGGTGGCAACACGGATATTAACAGCAGGGACGAACTTAAATGATTTAAGTGCGGCTCAGGTTAAGGCTGAATGCGATACAGCTCTGACGGACTATGACGGCCCCACTAATACAGAGATGGAGGCAAGGACACCCACGGCGGCACAATTAGCATACATCACGGCCCACGCAGCAACAGCAAAGCCTGTAACTTTTTCGGGCGGTTCAACTACAACAGCAATATTTACAGATACTACGGGTGTGGACAGTGCTGACCCTTCATCCGTAGATGATTTCTATAATGGGAGAGTATTAGTTTTCAATGTGGGTACTCTTGATATGCAAGTAACAGATATTACAGACTATGTTGGATCGACTAGAACGTGTACTATTACAGCAGTAACGACAGCGGTTACTAGCTCACATACTGCTATTATGGTTTAGTATGTCATTATCGGGCACACAGAAAACAAGAATCGCGGCAGGGGGTGTAGGTCTAACATATCTAGGCTTTGTGGCAAAAGCGGAGTTTATCATTCCACCTATAATAGTATACCCACCGACACCACAAAGGTCATATTTACTACAAGGTAATAACAGAACAGCAGGATTTACTAACAAGAATAGGCGTTTAAAATGAATATAGTTAAGCAGGGTGAAACATATGCAAGTGAACTAGCATTGTCTGGTGATAATGTCAGTGCTTTTACTTATACTATGTGCGTTTTACAATTCCCAAATGATACCCCATCAATTTCAAGGACAATATCATTAAGCGACGATAAAGCACAAATAGCGTTAACGAGTGCCGAAACATTAGCTCTAAAAGTTGGCCAATGGGCTATACATGTTCAGGCAGCAGACAGTGACGAGGATATTAGGGCAGTAGAATATATCAATATCGCTAAAGGGTGGGTGCCAAGTGGTACGGCTGAAATATCAATTTCTTTAGAATAGGATGACTAATGGCAGCACCTAAAGGTAATAGATTCTGGGAAGCAAGGTCAAAGCATGGAAGGGATAAGATATTCTCTGATAAAGATGTGCTATGGAAGGCTTCACTTGAGTATTTCGAGTGGGTAGAGGATAACCCCTTACGGGAAGATAAGCCTTTCAATTATCAAGGTCTTGTTGTCCCAAATACCGTCAATAAAATGAGAGCAATGACTTTAGATGGCTTATGGTTGTTTTTAGATATAGGTCACACGACATGGTATAGGTATAAAGATGACAATGATTTTGAGGAAACCATTACGAAAATAGAGAACGTTATCAAGAGTCAGAAGTTCGCAGGAGCCGCAGCAGACTTATTAAATGCTAATATTATTGCAAGAGATTTGGGGCTTGCAGACAAGAAAGAATTGCAGGGCAAGGACGGTCAACCTTTAATCCCCACAGCTATAAAGATAATACATGAGTGAGGTTATCGTAAAATTTCCAAAGGTTTACAAGAGATGGGATGATCCTTATCGCTACAAGATCTCGTATGGTGGCAGGGCTGCGGCTAGGTCGTGGACGTTTGCGAGGAAGCTATTACTTAGGGGTGTAGAAAGCTCTTTGCTTATATTATGCACGAGAGAGCTACAGAAGAGTATTAAAGACTCAGTCCACAGGCTTTTAAAAAACCAGATAACATTAATGAATCTCGATGGTTTCTATGATGTAACAGAGACATCAATTAAGGGGAGTAACGGTACGGAGTTTATCTTCTTAGGCACAAGGCATAATCCCAATGAGATAAGATCTTTGGAAGGCGTTAGTATCGCATGGATAGAAGAAGGTCACGCATTGACAGAGGATTCTTGGGACATAATAGATCCAACGATAAGAAAAGAAGGGTCGGAGATATGGATATCGTATAACACAAGATTCAAATACGACACTGTTCATAAAATGTTCGTTTTGGACACGCCCCCCCCCTCTAGCCTGGTGGTGAAAACGAGTTACAAGGATAATCCTTATTTAACTGAAGTACTAAAGACACAACTCGCAACAATGAAAGAAAAGGATTATGAGAAGTATCTTAATATTTGGGAGGGGGACTTAAAACAGCTATCAGTAGGGGCTATATTTGGAAAACAAATAACAGAAGCAAAGAGGGCTGGAAGGCTATTGTCAATTCCTGTCATAGCTAATTGCGAAGTAGATACGTTTTCGGACTTAGGCAAGAAAGATCAAACAGCATTTTGGTTTATGCAAAGAGTTGGAAATGAATATAGGTTTATTGATTACTATGAGAACCGCCTTGAAGATGTAGACCACTATACAAGAGTCCTCAAGGCCCTGAATTACAACTACGGTACTCATTATATGCCCCATGATGCGGCTCACCAACGACTAGGGATGAAGCGAAACATCAAAGAGCAGTTTGAAGATGGTGGGATTAATCCGATAACCGTAGTCAAGGTAACGCCTGATAAATCGGGTGCTATACAAATGGCAAGGGATTTGTTTTCAGGGTGTTGGTTCCATAAGGGCACTGAATTATCACGGGAAGAAGGGGAGGTTGATTGGTTGTTGGAAGGGATGCAGACAAGAACTGAGAGAATGGAGAGGGGATTTGATGCGCTGTGCAACTACCGCTATAAATACAATGACACTGATGATGTATTTCAGCAAAAGCCACATCATGACTGGGCAAGTAATGGGGCTGATGCTTTTCTGCAATTTGCCCAGGGCTATGTAGAGCATAAAGAAGTAAACGAGCCATGCCACATTCCTAACGCAGTAGGAGCGTTTTGATGAGTGATACAGCAGAGTTGTTAGCACAATTCAAAACAGACGTTGAAAACGACTATGACGCTACTGATGATCAACGGCGAGCACAAAACGAAGACATCCGCTTTATCTCTGTCGACGGTGGAATGTGGGAAGACTTTTTAACAGATACGCATAACTCAGAGACAAAGAGGGCTAGGCTTGAGCTAGATATAACATCTGATGCTGTATTTAGTTACGTAGGTGAAAGGACTCTCAATAGGGCTTCAGTTATTTACACACCAGACGATAAAGCAACAACTGATGATGATGCCGACTTACTTAACGGCGTGTATCGGGCAGACTTTAAGGATAATGATGGGCAAGTGTCACAAGACAACTCAGTTTTAGAGACCGCAATGTGTGGATCAGGGGCTTTTAAGTTCTCTACTAGGTTTGTTGACGAAGAAGACCCAGAAAATGAGAACCAAGAGATAATCTTTGAGCCCATATTTAATGCCTTTAGTCATGTTGTTTTTGATGCAAATGCAAAGAGAGCAGACAAGGCAGACGCTAAACATGTGACCGTACTAACGGGATATAATGAAAAAGCTTTTGAGTCAGAGTGGCCTGAGTTAGAAGCAACGAGTGCTTACGAGCCAGAGCAAAGGTTTAGTTGGAAAGAGAATGATGTCGTTTATGTTGGCGAAAGGTACGAGATAGAGAAAGTCAAAGAGAAGGTGCAAGTTTGGCAGAATGTCCAACTAAACAAGGTCAAAGCCTACAACGTCGAGCAGTTCGCAGCGGTTGAGGACGAACTAAAAGCTTTAGGCTGGGAGTTTGTAAGAGAAAGGACGATAACCAGACAGAAGGTAAAGAAATCAGTTTTCACTGGTGCGGAGTTTATTGAAGAGCCCAAATTAATAGCTGGAAAATATCTTCCGGTTATCCCTATGTCTGGATTCCGTATATATGTTAACAATGAAGAACATACACGGGGAATAGTTCGGAAACTGAAGGACGCGAACAGAGCTTTTAATGCAGCCATAAGCAAGATGGCAGAGTCTTCGGCCTCTTCAGGTGACTCAAAAAACACATATGTTAGAGAACAGGTCAAGGGATGTGAGGACAACCTAGCAAGGAAAGACAAGGCTTACAACGTTATTAATGCACTCAAGGACGTAAACGGTAACCCTATCTTGAGTGGCCCCGTCGATAAGTCTATGCCTAATCAAGTCGATCCTAATACGGTGGCTGTGATGGAGGTCATATCCTCTTTCGTGCAAAACAAAACAGGGGGAATGCCACAGGACACGATTGATCCAAACGCTTCAGGCAAGGCTATCAATGCACTAAGGACATTAAAAGACTTAAATACTCAGGTTATGACGGACAACATTAACCAGTCACTTAAACACGCAGGGAAAGTCTATAGGTCTATTGCTGGCGACATCTACACAAAAACCCAGATGAAAAAAGTTGTAGGGATTAACGGGCAGTCAAAGATAGTACAATTAAACCAAACATCTTTAGACCCACAATCGGGGAACCCGATTGCCTTGAATGATTTATCTAGGGGTAAATTTTCCGTAGATGTCGAGGTCGGGCCTCAATACGAGTCACAGAAAGAAGCAACGATTGACTCGATTGAGAGGGTAATGGATAAATTAGACAGGCAAGACCCACTGTTTGCACCATTACTATCAATGTGGATGAGTAACATAGAAGGAACAGGGCTTGACCCCATAAAGGAATTCAACAGAAATTTAATGCTGAAACAAGGTTTAGTTCAGCCTGAGACACAAGAAGAGGAGCAAATGTTGCAAAGTGTACAGCAGCAAAAAGACCCACAAGAGGAATTAACTTTAGCGGCAGCAGAACAGCAAAGGGCAGAGGCAAAGAATTTGGAAGCTTCCTCGGTTCAAAAGTTGGCAGATGCTCAGTTAAAGAAAGCACAAGCCGTGGAGAAGGTTGTAGACATAGGAATTAAAAGAACAGAACAAACTCTTAGGAGATTGCAGGGAATCCAGACTGGCCAGTCTGGTGCGAACGTGACGCAATAATCACGGCTATTACTCTAAACATGTGAGGTAAAAACATGGGAACGCAAGCGGAAAAGATTAAAGACGAAATCACAACTGACGAACTGGAACAGGAGAACAAAACCCAAGAGGAGACAAAAGAAGGTTCCGAAGATGAGGTTGAGATAGCCGTCGATGGTGAGGAGGAGCTACCCACCATAACAGAAGGCCAGTTAAAAGGCCGATTAGCAAGGTCATCAAAGAAGCTTGACGCTGCAAATGTCAAGTCTAGTGCGGCTGAAGAACGTGCCTTAATGCTTGAGGAAGAGAATAAACTGTTGCGCTTACAAGCGAAGCAGTCTAAACCTCAAAAGAGGCCCGTTGATTTAGACTTTGAAAGCGATGCTGAATTTGAGAAGGCACTGTCTGACTTCAATAAGGCAGAAATAGCCGAGGAAGTGAAGAAACAGACAACCGAGGCTATCAAGGCCAGTCAAGCACAGTCAGCGACAGCAAAACAAGCCTCAGACCTAGATGCGATGATAGACACTCATTATGAGCGTAGTTCAAAACTTGGTGTCACTGACTATGAGGCTGTTGAATCAGTTGCTATAGACATAATGGGAGAGGACGCAGCAAAGGTCATAGTCACTACTTCAGACGTGTCTGATAAGATTCTGTACCACTTAGGTTTGAAAGCTAACAAAGCCAAAGCTGAGCAGATAAGATCCTTGATAGATTCACAGCAACCAGGCAAGGTCATGATGATTCTTGGTAACATTGAAGAAATAGTAAAAAGGAAACCAAAAACTAAAAACGCCCCTGACCCTGAAAGTAAATTGCCAGGTGGTAGCACTGTTACTGGTATTGATGCTAAGATAGACAAGGCCAGAGAGGATGCCGCAAGAACTGGTGACATGTCAAAGCTTATGGCTCTGAAAAAGGAGAAAAAGTTGGCAGGGGCTAAACGATAAGGAGATTATAAATGGCAGATTCATTTAATAAAGAAGAGGTGATCCTCTTTGAAAAAGTGTTGGAGAAGTTTGACTCCGACAATACGGTGGTGCAGCAAGCTGGTAAGTTTACTCAGCCTGGATCAGAAATGCAAAGGCGTGGTGATACTGTATGGAGACCCACACCACAGATTTCAACCGTAGTAACTGGTTTAGACATTACGGGTAACATCGGTTCTATTACTGGAATGTCTGTTCCTGCATCATTGTCAACTATTGCGAACGTTCCGTTTGACTTGGACGCATTGACTTTACGTGACCCACTTCAGATGGAAAGAAAGGCTGAAAGTGCTTCACAGGCCTTGAGTGCATATCTGAATAGGGCGATTGCTGATAACGTGTCAAACACAGGGTCGTTATTTGTTAAAAAGGTTGGAGCTTTAACGGGTTATGACGATGTGGCATTGTGTGAAACAATAATGATAGAAAATGACATTGCTGACACTGGTAAAACTTTTGTCTTCAATGCTCGTGACTATAATGCCGTTGCTTCAAATCTTGCAAGTAGAACGTTACAGCCTAGGTCAGAGAAAGCTTATTCTGATTCTTCAATCGGGCCTGTTGCTGGATTTAACACCTATAGAACGTCATACCAAAAAACATTGGATGTAGGTGGTGCAGGTACTACGATCGCAGGTGCTGGGCAAAGACATGTTCCTACTTCGACAAGCGTTGCAGCTACGGGTGAAGAGCAAAACGTTGACAACCGGTTTATGGATATCAATGTGACAGCAGGTGCAAACCTAAACGTAAATGACGCTTTTACTATCGCTGGTGTTAACTCAGTTTCCCACATCAACAAAAATGACACGGGACAACTCAAAACATTTAGAGTTACAGCAATTAATGCTAACGTGGCGACGATTACACCTCCAATCATTGTAGCTGGGGCAACAGATGCAGAGACAGACTATGCCAATTGTTCGGCATCTCCTGCAAACCTTGCAGCGATTACAGTATTAAACACTGTAGCAAGACCTACAAACGTGTTCTTCGATAATAGATCCATTGAGGTATTTGGTGGTAACTTGGCATTTCCTGATGATGGACTTACAGTAATGAGACAAAGCACAGACTCAGGCATCGAAATTATATTTGCAAAGCAAGCAAATGTGATAACGGGAGTGATTACTTATCGTTTGACGATGTTCTTTGGTGTGACGAATCTTAATCCAGAAATGAACGGAGTTTTGCTCGCAAACCAGACATAGTCAGGAGTTGATAAATGTCAGAACCAACAATGTTATATAGGCCAGATAGGGTTCATGGGGCGACAGCCTCAGAGCAGCCGCACCGTTCTACGGGGTCGATCTATTATTATCAAGTCTTCAGTTCTGGTGATATAGATAATCAACGAAAGAAAGGGTGGTATTCTTGTCCGTCTAAATTTCCCAAGAACTTTAAAAAGGTAGCTAAATAATGTCTACCGGAACAAAAATAATTCAGAATGCGCTTGCTAAAATAGGGGCGCATTCTGTAATGAGTCAAGCACCACCTGAAGCTATTGATATAGGTATGGATACTTTAAATAGTATGATATCTAACTGGATAGTTGAGGGTATCGATATTGGTGCAGTGCCATTAAAGGCCGCAGGAGATGAGTTATCGGAACCTTTGAGCTTATTTAATACTGTTGGTGATAATCTTGCTATTGAACTCCAGCAATATTTTCCAAATGCTCAAATATCCCCAGAGCTTCGGGCTAGTGCTGTCAAGAAATATAATGATATGCTCATAAAATATCAAGCGATTGTAATCCCTAATGCTCAAGTACGTGGGACACTACCAAAAGGGCAGGGGAATAGAAACCGATGGGGAACAAACCAAACATTCTTTAATGAGGGTGAAGAGCTTGGAAGTTGACTTTCCATTAGGACTTGAAGGATCAGAGACTTTACCACAAGGCAGGAGGGCACTAAAAAACTGCTTTAATGCTGGTGGGCCTATAATTCAACGGCCAGGAATAACCAAGATCGGCAATACTGGTGGTGTGGGTCGGGGTTTGTTTGTCTGGAATGAGTCACTTTATGGTGTGGCTTCTCAAGTGCTTCACAAAATCGCTACAGATGGAACAACGACACCGATAGGCAACGTAACGGGCGGCACGGCTATAGATAGTGCTGTTGGGTTCAACGATGCTGTTATATTGGATCGTGGTGGCAATGGGTACACTTTGGACAGTTCTGACGTGTTAACGACAATGGTGAGTCCACAATTTGTAGCTTCCACCTCTGTTTGTCATATTAACGGCAGGTTTGTCTACATCCCCTCAGATGGGAGCGTTGCATTTTTTAGTGACGTTGGTGCAGCAGATACGATCCAAACAACATCTTTCTTTGATGCAGAAGAACTACCAGACAAAAACAAGGTTTGCTTTAATTCTAAAAATATCCTAGGTATTGGCGGCAGCGACTCCTTCGAATTTTTTAGAGACATTGGGGAGCAAATAGTTCCTTTCCGCCGATTGAATGCACGAATTGATAACGGCTATATCGGGGGTCTCTTAGAGTATGGCAATACTTTTTTGTTTGTAGGTCGTGAAAAAGATCAAGATGTAGGTATCTATTCAATCGGTCAGGGAGTTGCACCAAAAATATCAAATGAGTATATAGATACCATTTTAAAAACCTATACAGTGGCAGAGCTTGAGAATTGCATACCAGGAAGAATCAAGTGGAACGGTTTCGACTTAGCAACCTTCACCTTTTCTCGACAAGCGTTTGGGTTTTACGGTGGTAATTGGTTTGAGCTTGACATGTTGAATGACGGAGTGAATGAGGTTTGGCAAGGTGGTTACATTAAGGAATTTGATCAAAAATACTACAGTTTATACTCGGATAAAATAGGAAGATTTGATAAAATAAATAAAGAATATGGCAAGCCGTTTCAAAGATTGATTGACATGGCTTTTATAAATGATAAGCGGTTTTCGGTACAAAGCTTAGAATATAGAATGTCCCAAGGATATAATACTACTACGGGGTCGGTATCGTTGCAATTGTCACACGATAATGTACTCTATTCGCAGCCGTTCCATAGAGATACGGGGGCGGTAGGCGAATACACAAAGAAACTTGAGTGGAATTATCCCGGCGGTTTAGGTGCTTATGATGGCTTTATGGGGATAAGGATATCAACCACCGAAGATGTAGATTTTTCAGCACTTAAAGTATTTATGGAAATGAGATGATAACAAACGAGCCGAGAGCAGGAGATAAGATAACAGAGAAAGACATGATAACGATGTCTTTTTTTCTCTTAATGAACGAACTAACCAGGCAAGTTAATTTAAACACGCCAATCATAGCCACAGGCAGCCCTGACGGTGTGCTGACAGCCGACAAGGGCCAGGTATATCATGATGATACTTATACGCCAGGGGCTTTTGTATACATAAAAACAACAGAAACGGGTAACGCCGGATGGGTTTTAGTTTAAGGAGGACTGTATGGGTTTTTTAAGTGATGTGCTTAGTGCTCCAGGTGATATCCTTGGTAGCTTGACAGGCAAGACAGGAGCGGAGGCCGCAGGGAGATCAGGAGAACTGCAAGCCGGAGCAATGACTGAAGCGGCCAGAATCTCCGCAGCATCACAAGAAAAAGGTCTTGCTGCCTTGATGGAACAGTTAGGCATTACTCGTGAAAGTTTTGCACCATTCCTTGAAGCTGGAACGGGGGCTTTACCTGCGTTTGAAAAAGGAACAACCGCTGTTGGTTTAGATGAGATGCTGTCTCAGATCATGGGTGGTGATTTATTTGGAGATCTTTTAGGCGAAAGAACAAGAGCCGTAGAGGGTCAACTTGGGGCTGGTGGTTTAACTAGGTCAGGAACGGCTATTACGGAAGCCGCAAATATCCCCACAGACTTAGCAATGCAAATAGAAAACATGCTCTTTGGCAGAACTCAAAATCTTGCAGGTATGGGACTTAATGCCGCTGCTCAATCGGGTGGTGAAGGTGGCAACTTATCAACACAGATAGCTAATATGATGCAGAACATAGGAACTACCCAGGGACAGGGTATCACAGGTGCAGCAGGTGCAAGGGCTTCGGGCATCCTTGGCGGTGCGCAGTCTCAGCAACAAGGCGTTCAAAATATGATGAATTTGGGTTTACTGGCTGCCGCAGCATTTAGTGACCCAAGACTTAAACAAAACATCAAAGTAATCGGGAAGGCTGGGCCACTTGACATAGTGACATGGGACTGGATAGATGAGGTTGAAGATTCAATTGTCTCCAAATTTGACACTGTAGGCTTTTTATCAACGCAAGTTAGAGAGCATTTCCCTGAGTTTGTGGGCGAGTTTGGCGGCTATGATGTCATCAATTATCCTGCACTTCATAAGGAGCTAAGATGCCAATAAGTACTTCTGTAGTAAATCCGGCACAATTTCAATTAACGCCTGATACTGGTGATATGACGTCTAAATTATTACAGCTTTTTGGACAGAGAAAGAAAGAGCAGCAGTCTCAACAGGTAGCACAAGCCAAGAAGGCAAAAGAAACGCTTGGTATAATGGGTGACCAAATGTTGAGACTTCGAGGATTAAGCTATAACAAACAGCGGACAGAATTGGCAAAGTTGGGACAAGGATCTATCCAGAGGGGTGAAGACCCTTCCATCTTTACCAATGCCCTCAATATAGACAATCAAGATGAGCTTAATCTTTACCTTGAGAGGGTGGCTACTCAGGCAGGGAAGGTTACAGGTATTATTGCGCAGAGGGAGGGGAGGGAAAAAGAACTTGGAATAAAGACTGCACCTATGGCGGCAAACAAGGTTTTTCAGCCTATAACTTTAATAAATAGAAAAACAAAAGAAAAAAGGCTGGTAAGTCCCGTAGTTGATCCGAATACAGGGAAAGCAGTGTTGTCACAGTTTGATGTCCCTGAGGGGTTTGAGGTATCAAAAGAAACACCTCAAGAAAAACGGGCGGCAGACGTATTGGCTAGAGGGGAGATAAAGGAGGTAGAAACTAGGGCAAAGGGAGCCTCCAACAGAACACAGAGATTCATAGATACAGGGTTGGAGATGGCTGAGGGTTTTGCAAATATCCAGAGGGGATTAGATTTAATCAATTTCATCGATACTGGTGGTATTGATGCAGCGGCGTTGAAAATAAAACAAGTCTTTGGCGTCGAGGGTGCGGATGAAGCGGAACTATCAAGCAGGCTCGGTAAGGCGGTTCTTAGTCAATTAAGGGCGACGTTTGGTGCTCAATTCACGGAGAAAGAGGGCGCAAGGCTTCAAAATATAGAGGCAAATTTTGGCAAATCAACGGCAGGGAACAAGCGATTGCTACTACAAGCAAAAGCTATCATAACAAGGGTTGCCAATAGGGGGGTCAGAGCGGCTGAAAGAGTAGGAGACAAAGAGTCCGCTAACGAAATAAGGAATTCCCTGAAATTCCGATTGAATTTAGAAGACGATAACCCCGCACCAGCTTCACAACCAGACGTGGCTAAAAAGAGATTGCGATTTAATCCTGAAACGGGACTGATAGAATGATAGAAGTTGAAATAGGAAATACGGGGCAATTTGTGGATTTTCCTGACGGAACTCCGCCGGAAGTAATGCAAAAAGCACTAACTCAATATCGTAGTAAACAAGAACCATTGCCGGAAGGTGGGATAATGGAGACCATAACCGAACCTCTTAAAGCAATAAGTGCTGGTGCTGGCGGCCAAATAGCCAGTGGCCTTATTGGCGCAGCAAGCTTACCTTTAGTGGGGGCTGACAAAGCAGCTGAATCTATCCGTGAAATACAAGAGTCCGCATCTAAGTTTGGGACTCCTAAAACAAAGGCAGGGAAGAAGAGTCTTGAGACTATAGGCGACTTAATTCAGTCGGGCATAGATGTCGTAAACTTCCCTATTTCAGGACTTGCTGGTTTAGCTGAATTAATAACGGGACAAGGACTTGAGCAAGCAACTGAATCAGTTAAATCCGTACAAGACAAAGGAGTAAGTGAAACATTAAGTGAAAGAGCTTTTGAGGAAACGGATTCACCTTTGATGGCGGCAGTAGGCGCAGTCCTTCCAGAGGCGGTAATGTCGTTAATCCCACTAGGTAGGATGAAAGTAAAGCGCACAGCTTTCAAAGAAAAGATTGCAGAGAAAATATTGCAAGGAGAGACAACCAGCGATTTAGCTAAATACATGTTGAAGGGATCAGGAAGGGTAGTCAAAGATAAAGTTGCAAAAGAAGCAATAGCCCAAGGTTTTGATGAGGGCGTAGTTTCTGCCATTAAGGGTGCATCAAAAACGGATAGGGTCAAAATGAGTTCAATGACCAACATAGCAAAGAGGGTAAAAGAAGACACTTTATTTGGAATGAAAAACAGGCCAAGTGATGTAGCAGGAAAAACTCTTTTAGAAAGAGTAAACCATGTTAAGAGGGTGAATACATCATCAGGCAGGCGACTTGACGCTGTGGCAAAAACCTTAAAAGGACAAGATGCTGATTTTAGTACAGCGATAGATAATTTCACTAAAAGCCTTGATGATATGGGGATCACTTTGGATAGGAACTTGCGCCCCAAGTTTTTAGGCTCTGACATAGAAGGACTGGCTGGGCCACAGAATGTGATTAAAAACATTATGAAAAGAATGTCCAGTGGAAAACAAGGGGCTGTTCCCTCAGCTTATGATATGCACAGGATGAAAAGGTTTATAGATGAGCAAGTAACTTACGGCAAGTCCTTGGAAGGTTTGGGTGGTAAGACAGAAACCATATTGAAAAAATTAAGACGGGATTTAGATACTTCGCTAGATGAAACCTTCCCTGCCTATAACAGGGTTAACACTGAATACTCAGACACCATTAGGGCATTAGACGCTCTCCAAGATGTTGCTGGGAAAAAGATGGATCTCTTTGGCAAGAATGCAGACAAGGCTACTGGCACTCTGTTGAGGCGTTTAATGGGGAATGCTCAATCAAGAGTCAATCTGATAGATGCAGCCGATGAACTTGAGGGCGTAGCTAGAAAATATGGGCTAAGGGTCAAAGATGATGTGTCAGTCCAAATGCTCTTTGCTGATGAACTTGAGAATGTATTTGGGCCATCAACAAGAACATCATTTAAAGCCGAAATAGGGAAAGGACTAGAATTTGGTGCAAGAGCTGTCAGGGGATCAAAAATAGATGCTGCCCTTTCTGTAGCAGGTAAGGGGATTAAAAAGTTAAGGGGAATTAGTGAAGAAAACGCATTCAAATCAATGACAGAGCTTTTAAAGAGGTAATTATGGCCGTACAATTAGACGAAAACATACAATACGTTGACCCTTCAAGTGGGGAGTTGCTGGTTAATGGCTATATCTATATAGGAACGGCAGGGCTAGAGGCTAGTGGAAACACTATCCCGATATATTCTAGCAGAGCCTTAACTACCCAATTGGCAAACCCACAACGGACTGGTGCGGATGGCAGAGCTTTAAATAAAATATGGATATCAGGCAAATACTCTCTTAGAGTTGCAGATTCAGCCAATGTGCAGAAAATAGATGATCGTGACCTAGGCGAATCCGGCACAAGCATAGCTACTATTGGGTTAAGTAACGTCCAGGGTACCAACGCAATCACGGCCACAAGCTCCCCTGTCTTATTGTCGCTTACAGATAAACAAGCTTACATATTCAAGTCGGTTGCAGCCAACACGGCGGCTGTCACATTGAAAATAGATTCTTTCACAGCCTATCCTGTCAAGAAGAAGGGCGAAGAGCTTGTAGATGGTGATATTCAAGATCAAATAGTTAAAGTTGTCTGGAATTCAAGTAATAGCGAGTTTGAATTGATTAATGCCACAACCACAAGAATAAAGTCGGCTGTTCCCGAATTAGTTTTGGAAGAAACAGACGCAGCCGCCAATAATAGAATTTGGGGATTGATTGCAGAGGCTGAACAATTACGGCTTAGGGTTGGGAATGATGCAGAATCTTCTTATGTTAATGCTCTGGAAATTGATAGAACAGCTAACGTTATCGATTTGATTAACCTCTTGTCTACCGCCTTGCAACTCAATGGTGTTGCAATACCAACTATCAGCAGTGCGGATGAATTAACAAATAAGACCATCCCTATTGATGATGATAATCTCACAATACAGAACAATACTGATGAGACAAAAAAACTACAATTCCAATGCTCAGAAATAACGACTGGAACGACCAGGATATTAACAGTCCCAGACCAATCAGGGATTATTGCTCTCAGGGGGACAGAGGACAATGACACTACAGGGTCAATCTCTTTGGAAGTTGAGACAGGTGATATGGTTATGGTGGTTTTTGAGGCAGGAGTGACACTTGCGACTCCGCCAGCGAAGGCACAATTGTCACTGTCTGGGAGTGATCCTGGTGGAACAATTATTGGGTGGGGCCAAAGCATCTACGTTAATGACACTGGCCTGTATTATATTAATGGGACAAGCATTTTCTTAGCTACGGGGTCGGGGACTTTTACGAGAAATTTAAACACCAGTGCAGCAGGAACACCTACCTGGAGTGGCCATTCTATATACGGACGAGTTGTGAAGGGGGCATAGGAGAAATTATGGCAAACACGAAATGTAACACACATCACCCAAAGACAAAGAAGACAAAGAAGGCTGCGACTAAGGTCAAAAAGCCGACATTTAAAAACCACAAATCAATCAAGCCACCAAGGAATAAAAAGTAATGCCTGAGAAATTACTACAGCTTCTGCCTTTTGTGGCAATGGGTTCAGGGAAGCCAAAACTTAACACTGCAAAAATGACAGAAATGGGAATAACTATAACTATTATATTGGGCTTTCTGACGACACAGATAAGCAAAATTGATGAAAAGGTTGATAGGGTTATAGTTGTACAGACAGAAGAAAAAGTTGCTCTCAAGAATTTAACAAGCACAGTTGTGAGAATTGAAAAAGAGGTTGACAAGCTAAACCAAGAGATATTCATATCAAGGCATAAACTAGGAGGGAGGGGCGATTAATGGCTAGGTTTATAAAACAAGGCACCGCACGGAATGATGATGGTGACGGAATTGTGGCAGGGGCGACCATAACGGTTTATTTAGCCGGAGGTACGACAGGCGCAGTCATATACACAACCTCTTCTGGTGGCACTGCTATAGCTGGGTCATTGGTCACTACCGATGCAAACGGTCATTATTATTTTTATGTAGATAGTGAAGATTATCCTGGACGTCAATTATTCAGATTGAAGCTTTCCATTTTGGGTGCAACAGATAAATTTTATGATGACGTAGACATCATATTAGATTGGTTAGATCCGGTACCGCCCTCGGCATAAATTTTGATGTTGACAATGGTGGGTCTAAAGCTATCACGATTGAAGATATAGGGTTTACAGATACCAGGGCAACTTCTTTGTCGGTTACTTTCATGCCTTCTCCTACAATATGATCTTTGTAGCCAAAACCTTTTGTATTATAATCCTGCATTTCGTAGCTCCTTTAGCTCATAATTTAATTCTAGCTCTACTAAGGTAAGGTCATTTTTGCCGTGCTGGTTGGCCCTGATATAAAGTAAATCATGAGTCTTTTTGCCAAGTTTTTTTTTCACCCACTCATTAAATAATTGGCTCCTGCCGTGAGCCTCCATCCTGTGACAATAGACACAAAGAGTTATTCCATTTCGGAGTGAAAACTTGACTATGGGATGGCCTCCTTTAGTCCAGATGTGGTGAGCATTCACGCCCCTGGTATTATTGGTGTAGTTTTTATGGCAATACTGACACGTATATCCGTCTCTGGTTTTAACACATAAAGCCCAGAGGTCTAGGAGCTTTTTGGCTTTTATTCCCCGTTTCTTTCTCTTTTTTGTCTTTGGTATCATAATCCCCCTAAAAGTTTAAAAGTCCTCTAAAATCTGGCTCCCTAAAGGCGACACCGTTTTTTATGTAGTACCCCCTAAAGTTTGTTAAATATTCTGCCATTTGGGCTACAGAAAACTTCTCAGTAGAGACATAGTTGCCTACAAAATGCCAATATTTAGCACTCGATAGTCTGGGGGACTCTATCACTTCGATAAAGGAAGAGTACAACTCTTCAAAAAAAACATCATCACGCCTTAATATTGGAATAGCAAAGCACTGTTTAGCATGGAGATGTATGGTGCTAACAGAGTCGTAACCACCGACTCCAGACTTTTGGACATCTTCGTAGCCCATGAACTGCAATCCCCGTTGTTTCTGGCTCTTTGTCCCGACATTCGAGAAGACGACCTTAACCTTCCCATCCACGTCAAGAGCCTCAAGAAACATCTTAGCGTTTTTTTTGTTGTATTCGGTTGTTATTGCAAATGTTTTAGCTTTCACTTTCGACCCTTCTTTTATACTTTTTGCAAGAGTCCCATTTTACCGATGATCCTCCTTTGCCACACTATAATATCAAATACTTGGGCTGCGTAACATCTACGCTTCTTTCTTCATCGGTCGTCATTGCAACAACGCACCTCGGAAAGCTCACCGGTCAGCCCCTGACCTGAATTCTTTAAATTATCATTCAATAACGCAAACCGCTTTATGTTCTGTGCTGCTAAAACGTCACGAGCATGTGTAATTCCACACGCTGTGCAAGTCCATGTTCTATCTTTCAATGTCAGCTTTGTGTTTATAACCCCACACGAACACATCTTGCTGCTTGGCTCAAAACGTCCGACCTTTAACACGTTTTTGCCCTTCCACTCAGCTTTATACTCAAGCTGGCGAAAAAACTCGCTCCATGAAACATCGGCTATGGCCTGGGCTAAACAATGGTTTTTCATCATTCCTGCAATGTTCAAATCCTCTATAGCTACAGCTTGGTTTTCGCTTATCAGCCTGTGAGTCAATTTGTGCAGGAAATCGTTTCGCCTGCCGGCTATTCTCTCATGGTGCAAAGCAACTTTCTTGAAAGCCTTTCTACGGTTTATGCTACCTTTCTTTTTCTTGCTGGCTCGCCTCTTTAAGACCTTGAGCCTTGCAAGCTCTTCTTTTAGTAATCGTGGGTTTTCTATTTCCTCGCCTGTTGACAGTGTTGCAAAGGTTTTAATTCCAACGTCAATTCCGATTGTACTAGCCTCAGTTATTGGCTGTTTATCAGGTATTTCTTCCGGTGTCTCAACCAGCACGGAAACAAAGTATTTACCAGTAGTGGTCTTGCTCACGGTAAAGGTTTTTGTTTCACCTTCAAACCTCCTTGACATCTTGCACCTGATCCCTTCTTGAAACTTCGGAATAATCAGCTTCCTATTTTCAAAATCAATCTTTCCCCGTTGAGGAACTTGAAATGATTGCTTGTCGGTCTTCTTCTTGAACCTAGGGAACTTTGTTTTTTTACGAAAGAAATTCATAAAGGCACGGTCAAGATTTATCAATGATGCCTGTAAAGACTGAGCGTTCACCTCGGCAAGCCAAGGTCGATCTTCACGTTTCATTACTGGCAGCTGCGATTGTATCTTGTAGCGAGAAAGAGATTCTCCAGTTTGTTCGTAATGGCGGATCTTCTCCGCAAGCCCGTGGTTATAAATCAACCTTACGCAACCGCAATGCTTGTCTAGTAATGTTGCTTGAGCCTTGTTCGGATATAGCCTGTATTTATATGCTTTCTTGACCATGCCCTAAATATATACATGATTTAGAAATAAGTCAAGAAAAATCTAAAAGCCCAAAAACAATGTTATATTTTCTTTGCTACTTGTTCAAACTCATCTAAAATATTAAATGGGTTACTATCCCTATCTACATATAGTTCCGTGTTTATTCCATGCTCACTCCCTTCTTTTTTGCATATTGCAACTATCTTACTCTTAACTATCCCAATCTTGCCATCGGGTGTGTCCAACATAATTAAAACTTCAGCCATTTTCCCCTCCTGAATTAGCTTTTAAATATAACATCCGTTCAAGCGGACTCGCTCCGCTCACGGCTTAACTTTGTAGTTAGGTGAAAAATCATGAGCGAAGATCCACCAAAAAACGTAAGCCATTCTATCCTCCGTTAATAATCGCGCCTTAGAACTACCAAATGCAGTTGGAAATTCCCCACGGACTCTAGGTGGCTGCTTGATGGTTTTTTCAGTGGGTAATTCCACTGATTATTGTCCGTTATAAACTCGCATCTTTATCATAGATAACCATATCAAATTCTTTAGCTAATGCAATAATGTCATCTTTATTAACAAGTAAAGATCCTTTATTAGATTTAACTAATACAATCTCTCGCGTTCCAGGAATGTACATTACTACTTTTTCAACATCAGTATCAAAAAAATTGTGTAGCGTCATTACTTTCATAATCTTCTCCAAAAAATCGTTGATAACAAGTCATTCCACCGGACAGCGTTCTGCTGCGCTTCACTTGCCGGTGAATTCAGTCGTTAGACCCTCTCCACTTTAATCCCTACTATCTCAGCTAGGGCCTGAAGGATATCTCCACCATCACAATGCCCATAGCCATCATCTCCCAATGGCTCTATGTCACTATTACAAGCTAATGGCTTGTCGTAGTAGTCTTCATGGTCTTCTTCCGTCATATCTTCCTTTGGCTTACTTCGCGCTGGGAATAAGTGCCAGCTATCATTGTCTATCTCTGCAATACAACCAGGATTATCTTTAATTATCTGCACCAAATCTTTCATAGTACCTCCTTTACAACTTTAGGGTCTAACCTCCCATGCACCAGACTGGCATGGGCGAAGTTTATTTTTAGTCAGCTGGGTCGCGCCAGCTGGTGATCGTCCTTGTTATATTACTCTATGCTCAACCTCTGGCATTGTTCCAGAAAGAATCGCATTGCCACAAGTAATGCGTCCCAAGTCCTCATACTCGGAGGCAAGAAACACGATCACATCATAGCCTGCCGCTTTCAATTCTTTTTCGTATACAGAGTAAGGGTGATAAGATGTGTATTCCTCCCCAGAATCGGTTTTTATCCCGTTCATTTCCGCTGTCTTTGTTTTGTGCATAGGTGTTAGCTTAATCAAGTAATGCTCTGGGGAGAAATAATCCAATAATATACGAGGGTCAATCTCATAATCAGCAATAGCAAAGTTCAAAGTTATCTTCCTTCCCACCGGAAACACACCATCCATCACTCGTGCTATTTCCGCCAATCGAAGGGCATTCCCTCTAAACATTTCCGACCTCTGGGCCTCATTTGTTGAATTAACACTAATCTGAAGCCCTGCATTCCCTTTATACATCCTGTTCTTTATTCTCAGCCATCCATGAATAAAAGTGCGAAGCCAAATATTTCGGGCAGGCATTATTGTTGAAACAACAGGGTGTACTCTATATTCAGGGTCAATGTGCTCCTTTAGCCATTTGGCACATTCAAGCACATCGGGATTAAAGGTAGGCTCCCCCATCCTTGCAAAATGAACATTCAGCCTTTTGCTCTCCGTTACTTCAGGGTGAAGCAACAATCCAGTCAATATCTGCCCCGTCATATCGTTAAATGTTGCATTCTTTCCGTTACCCACTTTTGGCACATCACAGAAAGAGCATCCCATAGCGCACCCATACTGGGTGCTAATTGTGACAACCCATTTCTCAGCGAGGGGCATCATGGCGCAATGTGTAAACGGTTGCGGTTCCTTCTTCAATCCAAGGAAGTCAGCTTTCAAGTTTGTCTCTTTCCCATAGTCACCGACAGAAACAAATTCCAGATCCCCTTTGCTTCCCTTGCAGCAAACGATATTCCCGGTAGGAACTTCAATGTTTTTTGTAACAGGTAACCCTAATCTTTGTTGTTCTTTTTCCATAGTAACCTCCGTAATATAACAAATTAATAAAGTCTGAAATTTTCGCTACGCTCAAATTCAGCTTATCGCGCCGTTATACTGCATCTATCTTAGCTTTACGCCTTAATAGTGGCAGTTACTTCTTCTATCTTCATTGCATTCAAAAACATTTTCTTTTGGTGTCTTGGCAAAATTGCAAAATCATTGTTATTTGCATCCATTATAGCCTTTGCTTTCCAGTTGCTATCACATAGTTCTTTAAGTTTGTTTTTAAATTCATTACTACTAATATCCATTTCATCCTCCTTGCCGCATAACAACGGCATTAAACCGACGCTAAACGCGTCGGGATTTCGTTAATTTTTAGAATTACACGCGCGGCTTATGCCAGGCGTTAGCACTCTAAAATCCTTGTTCTTTTAATATGCCCTTTGTGGGCTACCCATCGTTTTCTCTTAGTTCGGTTGTGAACCAAGCACGCGCAACTGGCGCGAAGGAGGTCATTATGGCGACCAAGGTAAAATGCCGTCCCGTAAGGGTTGGCAAAAAACCTGGGCCCAAGACTGTTAGTGTTCCGGCACATAAGCGGTCTAAGCCCAAGCCTATCAATCGCAAATGCGGTAAATAGGTAGTTTTAATGGATGGGTAGCCCACAAAGGGCATATTAAGTGCTAACCAAACACTGAAGAGGGACTGGCCAACCAGCGGTTTTAATTTTTGTAATTAATTTCTTTAACATTCTAATCCTTCTTTGGGGCGGCTCTGGCCAGCCCCTTAGTTTTAATCGTTATGTTTCAAATCAATAGTTCTATTAAGGGAGTCCAGTAGCATTTTTTACCTATATCTTCCCCCGTATAGTTGCCTGAATCAGCACGGGCGACAACGTCCGGGAAAGGAGTATATTATGGCTAAACCAAAAAGACCGATTGCGATAAAGCTGCCAAAGCTACCCAAAACAACTGTTGTGAAACCTCACGTCCGTCTAATCAACGGAAAAGCAACTGTTGTGGATCTGTATTTGCGTAGTCGTAAGCGCTAATTGTCGGCTACTGGTCTCCCTTAATAAAATCATTGTCTTAAACAACCTGTTTTTAACATAACCAAACGCTGCACCCGACCGCTACACACGGTCTTTATCTGGCGTTGAAGTTTTTAAATGGCAATAAAATTAACCAAGTTTTCAGCTGCTCAAAGCGGCAAGTGACCTTAAATCGTTAGGAATAAGCGAACATGAAACTTCTGGAATTAATCCAAAAAGAATTAGAAGCTGCGGCACCAACCAAAGCGCAAAAACGAATAGTGAAATGGAGCTTACCAATTGCCATTGCCTGTCCCGCTCTGCTTCACTTTCTGCGCCACTTATTGCCGCCGCATAGTCCGGCACTGATAACGCTAGTGCAAATATTACTGTTCCTATTAGTGGTAAATATTGCATTTGTTCTCCTTTATCTTGAGTCGTTGAAAGTGATTAAAAGGCTAAAAAAACAGCAAGCCAAAACACAGAAACAACTAGACGAACTATCAGATGGGGTAACATCGTATTTAGACAAACATGGTGTTTTGTCTAAGCCAGCAGAGCCCAAATCCATTAACCAACAGCTGAGTGAACTATTTTCAAACAATTCCTAACCAAACGTTCAAACAGACCGCTAACACGTTCCTCAATCGAACGTGGTTTGTTTTAATTGGCAATATTGCCCTTTCAACTCCCAGCCGTTAATCGCGGCTGGTTAACTCAGGTCGTGTGGAAACTCACCACGGACTCTACAGGGTTTTCATAGGTAGTTTTGCAATTACCACATTCGGCGTAATGCTCCTTACTGGTTCTGTTTGTATAGTTGCATTTCGGACATTCAACGCCTTTGGTTTCAACATACTTGCCTTGTTTCATCAAATACCTCCTCTTTAGGGTACTTGGTCGCCAAAGGTCTATAATCATCTCCGTAGATTTTCCGCATTCGAGGCATATCATTTTAGGGATAACATTTTGATGGAAATTAGCGTCATCATATCCACTCCCTGGATGTTTAAATTCACAATACTCACACTCGTATATTGCCGTAAAGTCTCTCCTGTGCTGGCTTGTTATCTGCTTAATTTTCATATTGCCCTCCATTAATTAAAGTCTGTGCCCTCCGTTCAGGCATAACACGTCGTTCAAGTTGACGCGGCAAGCGCCGCGCTTCGTAGGTAAATTTGTGGTGGCGCAACTTAACTAAATCGTTATATTTCTTTGTCACTCGCTTCGATCAATTTATCTACCGCCCTTAATTCTTTTGCAACTTTAATGCATAAGGCGTGACGTAAGGCCCGCAAGGCTTTTCCTTTTGTACTATACATTTCAATCCCATTTTGTGACGTGGTTCGTGTAGGGCTATGGGTGTTATGTGATATCGATGTAGAGCATGAGGCTCTAACTTCCGCGCTATATTCGTTAAAAGTATAACCAGCAACAAGATCCAACGAATCTGGTATAGGCATATCTTTTTTTACATTATCAGTCCACCTTAGAGCAGCTATTACCTGCAATTCTTCGACTAATTTTTTCTCTTTTTTATTCATTGCCATTTTAATTTCCTCACGTAATTCACGAAATCTAACAAAACAAATCAAAGCGGACAGGCCTCAGCGTTGTTTGTCAGCGCCTTAGTTAAATTAAAGTTAATCCAATTCGGCAAGTTTCGTGTTGGCCTGCCGTTTATTTGTGACGTTGGCCGTCACACGGCTCTAGTCATATACTCGGTGTCTTTTATGCGCTGCCTTGGGTCTCTATATCCGTGTATTTTGCACCGCTGTTGTGGCAGCAAAATAGATGGCGAGGCTTAACGCATCAACTACTAATTTACTACTATTTTCTCCCATATTAGTATCTCCTCATAGTTCAAACTTTAGCACTCATTAATACTACTGTCAAGAAATAACTTTGAAATAACTTTGAAATAACTTTGAAATAAAGGTTGACAATTTTTATAACTTGAGATATCCTGAGACACAGATAGCGTTAATCATTTAAAACCTTTTAAAGGAGAATCCGCCATGGATATACTTTTCGACCCGTCAATTCCTTTTGAGGTAGAGCAATTGCCACTTGATATGCATGGTGTTTTTATTGACATAAGGGGAGGAATTTATACAGCTACCATTATAGATGATTGCCCCGACGATGCGCCCACCGTTTCGGCGTTTGAATTTGATTCCATTGAGTGTTACTACGCTTGTTTAAACAAATGGTTTACTTTGGACAACACAAGTTATCCTTTTTTAGTAGATGCAATTAAGGCAAGTCAACACGAGGATATTATTTTTGATAAAATCAGGGAAGAATATTGCAAACAAATTGAAAAAAGGGAAAGATAATGAAAGGTAAAAAAGAATTGAAACCACATTTAGTTGGGAAAATAATGAGAACGAGGAGGGGGGAGTTGGGTATCACTCAAGAAATGCTGTCGATGGAAACAGACATAAGTATCTTTAAAATTACTCGGGCAGAAAATGGGGACAACCTCACACTTGATGAACTTTATCTAATAGGGACAGCCCTGCATATGCCGACGGTTTTTGATTGGCTGAGGGCTGGGGAGGAATTTAAATGAGTGAAATAACTACCTTGCTTGACGCAATCAGAGAGCAAGCACATGTGAACCAGATGTTCATAGACACTGTTGGGCTGGCCTTGGAGTGCTACAAAAAGGAACAAATATCGCTAGAAAGTACAGTTAAAACGATAAGTATTGCTCATGGCGCACGTCATAAGGATTTAATGGAATTAATGGAGGAATATAAAAGCTTGCAATCATAAAATAACAGTGGTAAGATTATCTTACTGATTGTTCCCAGGCAAAAAGTACCCCAAAACTCCTTTTTCAATTCTAAAGGGCCGCACTTGGACGCTATCTGGGAATAGCAGAAAAGTAGCGGCCCTTTTCTTTTCTGTAACTTCGTTTTAAGCAATCTTTCCGTAAGTATCTATCAGTAGATGATAAGAAATGTGTTTTTAAAAGCAGGCTCTGTCTCTCCTGACAACTTGCACCATGATAGTTATGGATTTAAACTGCGAGTCATGACCTTTTTTGCATCATGTAAGCATTTAAGGTATTCCAAGCGCATGATAGTTGGAATGAGACATATAAGTATCTTAACTCTTTACATGAGAGGTGATCTATTAGGTCATGGAGAAAAGGAGTGGTTCGTCTAAAATCAAACAAAGGAGAACTAGGAATGGAGAAATGTGAAGTGGTAGTGTCTGGAGATAACCCACCGGACATAATGAAAATAATAAGTGTCGCTGTGGCAGATGGTGCGAGCGTAGAGCATCTTGAAAAGCTTATGGGATTGCAAGAAAGATGGGAAGCGAACGAGGCAAGAAAGGCTTTTGTCGTTGACATGGCTGCCTTTAAAGCGAATCCGCCCGCTATTAAAAAAAATAGGCATGTTCGCTTTGGCAATACTGAGTTCTTTCACTCCACACTTGCCAACATTCTTGAAAAAATTACCCCTGCATTGAGCAAATATGGTTTTTCTGTTTCGTGGAGTATGGATCAATCTAAAGAAATAAAGGTTACATGCACGATAACTCACAAATTTGGGCATTCGGAGAGCACATCAATGGAGGCTCCAGCAGATAAATCTGGGGCAAAGAACAACATTCAGTCTATTGCGTCAACAGTGAGCTATTTAGAAAGATACACAGTTTTAGCCTTAACTGGTTTGTCTACAATTGATATGGATGATGACGCAGAATCTTCTGAAAATAGTCATATTGACGACAAGCAATTACTGGAAATAACGAATCTGATAAAAAAATACAGTGTTGACGAATCTTCTTTTTTGACGTACTTGAAAGCCGAAAAACTTTCGATGATTCTTAGTAAAAACTACAAAAAAGCAATAAGTGGCTTAAATGCAAAGGCTAAAAAATGATTGCCTTAGACGTTAAACAGGGTGGTGAGGAATGGCTTGATGCTAGGATAGGCATCCCCACTGCGTCAAACTTTAAGAAAATAATAACGACCAAGGGTGCTATCTCGGATCAACGGACAACGCTACTCTTCGACCTCGTGGAAGAGCGACTTTTGGGCGTGAAAAAGAAAACATATGAGAGTGCCGCTATGAATCGGGGGGTAGAACTTGAACCTGAAGCGAGGGATTTTTTTCAGTTTGCATCTGAGCTTCACGTTGAAGAAGTTGGGCTGTGTTACTTTGACGAGAGAAAAGATAGGGGCTGCTCTCCTGACGGACTAATAGGGAAGACTCAGGGTTTTGAAGCTAAATGTCCCTCTCTTGCTGTCCACGCTAAATATTTAGAGTCTAACAAGCTGCCAACTGAACACTTTCAACAGGTGCAGGGGTGTCTCTACATTACGGGCAGGGATCAATGGCACTTCTTTTCATACTTCCCGGGTGTGAAGCCTTTCCACATTATTGTTGAGCGTGACGAAATGTGGATTGCCAAGCTGTCTAAAGCATTAGATGATTTTAACATTGAATTAAATGAAATATATAAAAACTTGTCGGAGGGTTAAATGGAGAATGAATTAAAAGAGCTAGTTGTTATTGAGGAAAAAGATATTACTACCGTGTTTGGAGTCGGCGGAAGTGAGCCGATATTAAAAGGCTTAAAAAACAAACTGGAAGCATTTGAGCCAGACATCTCCACGAGTAAGGGACGTGATGAGATTAAGTCATTTGCCCGTAAGTTCTCCTCGACAAAAGTCTATATTGAAAAGCTAGGCAAAAACCTTGGCGAAGAGGCCAAAAAGACGCTTGATGTTATCAACGGCGAAAGAAGAAAGATTAAAAACGCTTGTGACGAGTATCGGGATCTCGCCAGAAAACCTTTAACTGACTGGGAAGAGATCGACAGGGAAAGAGTCCGTAGACATGAATCGGCTGTTAACTCTCTTCTCCTCGAATTAGAAATTGAAGTTGAAGATCTTGATCATGCCAAGTGCATACTGGCAAGCACAGAAGCTATTGTTATCGATGAGAGCTTTGAAGAGTATAAGGAAGCCGCAACCAGGGCAAAAGACCAAGTTGTTACTCACTTTAAAGCAAAAGTCATTGTGCTTGAGGCTGAAGAGAGGGTAAAGGCAGAAGCTGAAAAGTTGGAGCAAGAGCGCATTAAACGTGAACAGGATGAAAGAGACGAACGGTTAAAACAAGAGGCCGCAGACAAGGCAAAAAAAGAGGCTGAAGAGACAGCCCAAAAAGAAGCCGACGAAAAGGATCGTTTAGCGACAGAGGCGATTGAAAAAGCCAACCGTGAAGCACTTGAGGCTAAACGTGAAACGGAAAGGGTAGAACGTGAGAAAAAAGAAGCCCTTGAGCAAGCTGAAATCGACAAGAAAAAAGCTCTTAACGATGAAAGGGAGAGAGTGGCTAGGGAGAAAGCGCAGAAAGATGCAGAAGAAAAAAAGAGACAGGATAACAAGCGACATCGAAACAGAATAATTAAAGAGGTTACGGAAGATATCAAGAAATGTAACATTCTTGATGATGATGCAATCTCCTCATTGATAGAGACTATCCATGACAATAAAGTTAGGCATCTAAGTATTAAGTTTTAAAAAGGCCAAGGCATGAATAACTAATGAAAATATACTGTAAGAAATGCAACGATCACATAGCAACGATAAATGTCTTTGATGTCCCTCCCAACTTCAGGCGAATTTGTTTTTCTTGTAGTTTACTTGAAACTGGAGGGATGAAAGGGTTAAGAGAAGACAGGAAGAATCTTGAAAAAGAATTCAGTAAAATGTTTAAGGAGTAAATAGATGGGATCAGTTAATAAATGGATAGGCATTGGTAACTTAACAAGAGACCCAGAAACGAGAACTACTAAAGAAGGCAAAGACGTTACAAACTTCGCTATTGCTTGTAATGAAAAATGGGGTGGAGAAGATAAAGTCGAGTACGTAAATATAGTGGCATGGGGAAAGTTGGCGGTTATTTGCGCTGAATATCTCTCTAAGGGAAAGCAGGTCTACATAGAAGGAAGGCTTCAACAAAGAGTTTGGGAGGATAAAGAAGGAAACCAAAGATACACCACTGAAATAGTTGTCAACAGTATGGTTATGTTGGGTGGGAAGGATCAATCCAGCAATCAACGTCAAGGTCGTGACTCTAAGTCTCCGGCATCCAATGATGACTTTGATGATTCGGAACTTCCTTTTTGATATGGGCGATAAGGAGATAGCTATGGATAAAAATATGCAAAAACTGCATAATGTTCAAAATATTTTGGAGATTGTTTATGGCGAATTTACAGAGACAGAGTGTAAAGCATTTTAGGGGAAATTATAACTACAAAGTTAAGCCGTGAGCGGAGCGAGTCCGCTTGAACGGATGTTATGTGAGAATGATGATTGAGGAGGACACCCTGAAAGAGACAAGCATTAGGTGTGGTAGTGGCACTTGTGAACATTATGACAAACACAGTGACTCAAAGTGCTCTAAGTTTTCCGATAGGAGGAATTGCCCTGCTTCAATGCGGCAAAAAAAGAAGTCAGCAAGACATAGCAGAAAAACGCAACAAGAGACATTCTGTACATATAACACATAACGACCATGCTCATCCGCCGAGGCACGAGGTCGGCTTGAGCTAATTGTTATAAATTCGAGGGGATTATGTTGAAAGTTTTGGATTTATTTAGTGGTATAGGCGGCTTTAGTCTTGGCTTAGAAAGGGCAGGAATGAAAACGGTAGCTTTTTGCGAAACAGAAACCTACCCGATATCTATTTTAAAAAAACATTGGCCGACTATTCCGGTTTTTGAAGATGTACGAAAGTTAAAAGGAGATCAGCTTGAGCAAATTGATATCATCACCGGTGGTTTCCCGTGCCAGCCATTTAGTGTTGCCGGGAAGCAAAAAGGCAAAGAGGATAACCGCTACCTCTGGCCGGAAATGTTTAGACTTATACAAGAGTGCAGACCCAGTTGGGTTATTGGCGAAAATGTTACTGGTCTCGTTAGAATGGCACTCGACGATGTGCTCTTTGACCTGGAAAGTGAAGGTTACGCCACGAGGACGTTTATTATTCCAGCTTGCGCCGTTGGTGGTAAACACAGGCGAGAGCGGTTATGGATTGTTGCCCACTCCGAACACAATGGACAGCTTGCCGCCGAGAAGCAAAGAAGCAAAAAACAAGCAATTCACAACGACCCGAAAAGGCAGGACGAAGCCAGCGAACTTGAGAGAGTTTGTCTTTCCTCAAATGTGGCCAACACCAACAGCGAGGGACGGAAAAGGGAGTCGATCACCGGCGGCAATGAAAGCGTCAGGAAGAAATCCGATGACGAACAACTTGCCGGATGCTGTGGTTCACAGCAGTTCAGACCCATCAACCCACCGGCTGAACCCTCTGTTCGTTGCAGAACTGATGGGCTACCCGACAACGTGGCTAGACTGAAGGCGCTAGGCAATGCTGTTGTACCGCAGATTCCTGAAATTATTGGACGGCAAATAATGGCTATTGAATCTTTATAACGATATAGGTAAGCTGCGCATGGCGAATAACAACAAACTTGAATGTAAATTGATGACAGCCGAAGAAGTGAATCCAACTTCGGACGTGCCTAAGCGTCCGCTTGACCGGCTTGTTCTGTGCTTATGGGTGATCTGGAAGATAAGACCCCGGATACAGATATATTTCCCATATAAACGCAGGAATATGTACTGGCGTATGGCGTTATTCAGGTGGCGAGTGAGACAAAAGTTCGGGCTTAAGTAGGCACAGAACGACAATAATCAGCAGCCAGCCCGACATGATGGTGTTTAGGCTGTGTGGTGCTGGTCGGCTGTATTTGGTGGTTCTATTGCGCGATAATTAACGGAGACTGATAGATGTCATTTATAAAGAAGCAAGAAGGACTAGCAAAGAAGACATTGGAAGAGTTGATAAAACTACAAGAGACTATCAGTGAAAACCCAAACAATAAGAACACAGAAAACGGTGGTAGTTGGCTACACGATAGGAAAACTAGGACTAAATTAGACGATATCGGTTGGGTGATAAGAGAAAAAATGAAAGAACGCAAAGCAACATAACTGATTACGATCAGTTGCCGCGAAACCAAGATAATTAAAAAGGCAAATTGTGGACAAGAAAAAGTTGGGAATCAAAATAAAAGGCGAAACAAGCGGTCAATTGCATGGCATGTTAGATGTGGCGCTTACTGTTGAGAAAACTGATCGAAAAATATTAGATGTTTGCTGTGGAAGCCGCATGTTCTGGTTCGACAAAGAGAATCCAGAGGTTTTTTTTGGGGATATTAGAAATGAAAATCATGTACTATGCGATGGGCGAAAACTGGACATTAAGCCGGACATGCAACTTGATTTCAGAAAACTTCCCTTTGAAGATAATGCTTTTAAGTTGATAGTTTTCGATCCTCCCCACCTGGATAAATTGGGGAAAAACAGCTGGATGGCTAAGAAATACGGCATGCTTTCAAAGACATGGCAAGAGGACATTGCTTCTGGATTTCGGGAATGCTTCAGAGTGTTGGAGTTTGGAGGGATACTGATATTCAAGTGGAACGAGGTACAAATTAAAACCAGAGAAGTTCTTGAGTTGTCCAACACTCGGCCTTTATTCGGGCACCTGTCGGGAAAAAGATCGGATACACACTGGATATGCTTCATGAACATCTAACATGTGAGTAGGCAGGAATAATTCTATCTATTTAGGGATATAAGGAGCAATAACGTGGCGATCAGGGTTAAAATAGAAAAAGCATATATATGTAAGGCCTCGAAAATAATAAAGACAGGTAAAAAAAGAAAGTGTCTTAAGTGTGATAAAGTATTCGACCAGACCAATGTCAGTTTTGCTGTATGCCCCCTGCGAGGCTGCAAATGCAAGCGAAGTCGTTTTTTAATTTAGATATCGGGGTGATTTATGAAAGAGGTAATGGTCTGTCCAAGTCACAATAGAGATGTCGCTGATTGTACCGTAGATGGCGACCCTTGCCCTTTAGCTGACGACCTTATAGAATTCTCTGGAAAATATCTTTCTGACGGTTACAGCCAGGCTGAGGCAGACAGGATAGCATTAGAGTTTCACTACAAACAATTAATTTTAATTTGAGGTGATTAAATGGAGAAAGAAGTTGATGTAGTATGATAATCATATTCCGCCCGAGGTAAAGGGAATCATACTCCGTCAGAGTATGATTATCATACTCCGTTACAAAAGTGTGTAAGTATTTTTAAACTGTCTGCCAGACTTTTTACTCCTGTTTTTCCTTATGTTAATTAGTCCCTTTTTCTCTAAGGATTTCAAATATTTTGATAGTGATGTCCTGTCTGACATTTGAGTCCCTTCTAAAATAGTGTCATAAGACGGCCAACATTGATTTTTATGATTTGCCAACAACGTCAAAGTGAATAGGCCGAATACTAATCCTGTAATGTTTTCGGATGGGGGTGGTACTGTGACAGTACTAGGGGTAGTATGTTTTTTAGTACGAAGGGGGTAGTACTGTGACAGTACCACATCTATAAGACTAAGAGATAACACCAAAAATAAAAGTCAAAACCAAAACATAAAAGCTTCCTTTCAGAAGAGAAATAGATTAAGGGATTTTAGCATATTGTGTAAGTGTTTTTATGGCGTTGTTTTGTTTGGGGGTTATAATTAAATCTCTTTTTGATGTGCCTTTTTTTTTCAAGCGATTTAATTGTTTCAGAGACAACATTTCTCGATCTTATCTTGCAAGAGCTCATAATAGTCTCGTAGGAAGGCCAACATTGATTGTCCTTATTTGCCAGTAAAGCTAAATACATATAAACTACACACTCAGTTCTATTACAATCCAACAATTCGTTGGTTAATTTCGATAAAATCTCTTTTTTAGTCATCCATTAAAAACCTAGTTTATAAAGTTCTTGACAATTATTTTCCGTTAATCTATGATTTAATCAATGACTGAATGGTAGTTCGAAAACTTAACTTTGTCAAGAGGCATTATGAGCGGCATAACGAAAGAAACAATAAGAGCACTTAGGGACAGGCTGGAATTAAGTCAAGAAGAGTTTGCAATGAAAATATCTGTAAGCCCCCAGACTATTTCCCGTTGGGAGCGGGGGGTTTCTCGACCACACAGAATGTTTATAAGAAAAATCATTGAGCTTGAGAATGAGTCTATTTGACTACTCCAGCGATCCTGGATTAGCACCTATTGATTTGAAGCCCTTATCCAAGGACTTTGAACTTAGGGAGGTACAAGACAAGGCCCTGTTGATGTTAAGGGCAAGCCTTAGACAGGGAAACAAGCGCGTAATTATGCACATAGGCACGGGTGGTGGAAAAACTATTTTAGCAGGTAAACTATTCCATATGATATTTAAGAAAAATCTTCATGCAAGAGTTTTTTTTATAGTTCCAAGAGTCACCCTGCTACATCAAACCAAGAAGGTCTTTGAAGAGGTTTTTGGATATGATTGTGGAATTATTCAAGGTGGAAATAGGGTTGAGCTAAATAAACACGTTCAGATAGCGACTATCCAGACTTTGAATAACCGATTAAACAGTGATAAGATGGATGTTTATAATATATTTAGAAATATTGATATATCAGCCGTGGTAGTGGATGAAGTTCATCTCGAATTTAAGGGGTTTAAAACGGTTATGGATGTATGGGAACCTCTCATGATTGGATTAACTGCAACACCGTTTACTAAGGGAATGGGGAAGATGTGGCAAGATATAGTAAGACCTGTCCCTATGGCTGAATTAATTTCTGACGGGACACTTTCAAAATATAAAGTAGTGGCTTGTACTCCGATTGACAGAAGCAAATTGACCACAATGTCAACTGGCGAATATAAAGATGAGGACGTCGATAATGAAGTTGAGCGTATAACAGGGGATGTTTTTGAAGAGTGGAACAAAAGTTCCGAAATGAAAGGAAGGCCATTTTTGCTTTTTGCTAAATCAATCAAATCATGTGTGGCTATTGCAGAGCATTTTTCAAGAAATGGAGTAAAGATCGGATATGTTCATTCAAAAATGAGTGAAGAAGATATTCAAAATGAAATCAATGCTTTTAAGTCTGGCTATTTCATCGGGCTTGCTTCAGTTGTTATGCTGATAGAAGGGTTTGATTATCCTGACGTTTCTGCAATGATTATGTGCGCCCCACTTGCGCCCTCAAAGAGCGATCCCAATATTCCGAATTCTTGTAACAGGTATGTCCAGATGGCTGGTAGAGGTTTAAGGGCTAAATCTGATGATGGCTATTGCTTAATTCATGACCATTCTGGAAATTTTATAAACTATGGGGAATATGAATATATAGAAGAGCTATTTCCAGGTCTTGACAATGGAAAGAAAGTCAAGAAAGTAATGTCACCGACAGAAAGAAAAGAAAGAGCAGTAAGAGAATGTTTTATGTGTGGGTGTGTTATAAAAACCAATAAATGCCCAGATTGTGGAACTGAGACAAAAAAACCGACTCAATTTTTACAAGCAGGTGATTTGATTTTTGAAGCTGGCGAAATGGTTGAATTAAAATCGGTGGGGACAAGAGAAACTTCAAAATATAGAACCAAGTCTTTGTCGCCGGAGCTGCGTTTAGAATTTGCGCAAGAATTGAAGGGATATGTTGCAAGTCGCCGAGAAAGCTACATACCAATAAAAAAAGAAAAGGGCTTTTATTCCCATAAATATAAAGAGCGCACTGGCAATTGGCCTGGTAGAGGGTATAGATTTAATGAGGTTGGAGAAATTGAACCTTCCAAGGCATTTATGAGCTACATGGAATCACTCAAAAGGCAATACAGAAATGAACAAAAATCCAGAGAGACCAAGCAAGCAGCAAATTAAAGATAAATGTCTGGTATTCGATATCCCTTACTTATTTGGTATTGAAAGAAAGATAGATTTCATAAAGTTATTGATTGAAAATATATATGAAGAATCACTAAAAACAGAAAACTTATTTTTACGAAGCCGGACAGGCCGTGAACTGCTAATAATCGACAAAAAGAGCATTAAAGAAAAAATAAAGTCTTTAAAAAAATACATAGCTTATCTGAAGAGCGATAATGAGAGAGGGATAACGCCTGATATGATATTGAGTGCCAAGAAAGTTAATTTGGAAAAGATAATAAAAATAAACCCAAAAGGCATGGCAGAATGTATAAATCCCGATCATAATGATAAAAACCCTTCTATGGATACTAGGAATAATTATGTGTATTGCTATAGTTGTGGGTACTCAGGGGACGTTATAGAAATAACGATGAAAATTAATTCTATGGATTTTCAAACAGCAGTAAGGTATTTAACGAATGGCTGAAGATCGCATACCTAAGCTGGAGACAATACCTAAAAAAGTGTTGTCGTTAATTAAAAAGATTTAAGGAGGATTAAAATGCTCGATTTTGAATGCCCACACTGCCACAAAGAATTTGAAATAGAGGGCGATAATCTGCCAGACTTCGCATGTGACGATGTTATTTGGGAGTGTCCAGAATGCGACAAAGAAACAAAAATAGGTTGGTATGCCGTTATTGAGGAGAGATAAGATGGAACAACAGAATATAAAAAACAGAAGTATAAATTATGTATCAGTTTTCATTGAAACTGAAAGTGGATGTGACATTGCAGCCGGTGAATATTTTCTAAAAATTGGCAGTCAATCTAATGCTCTCGATATTAGCTCTGTGGGTGGTGTTGATGATATATCACTCATAAAGGACTGCATTGAAAATAATATTAACTCTTTTATTTTGCCGGACGAGGGAACAACAGAGTTAATTTTAAAAGAAGATGGTGAGTGGGAAGATGTGTTTTGGCATAAATACTATATTGTCGAACGTATATGTGTTTTGTAAGTGGGGGTGAGAACGTTACTCACTGAATGCCATTACCAAAGCCACCATTTTTAAAACTCTCCCTTTGATGGATTGAAATATCTTATAGTAATATTATCTATATCAAGATTATATATGTTAGCCAATGCCTCCTTTTCGTCTTTTAGGTCTTGCATTGTAGTTCCCTTTACAAACATGTACGACAAAACAGATTTCTTTTGCCCTTTCTTTTTAAATACAAACATAGATTAATCCTCTATTTTTATGGGTAAACTTGTTGAATTATCATCGCTTACTAAAATATCATCATACACAAGGGATTTAAACTTTTCGGGATAAGGTAGGGTTTTCCCAATGTCAACGATAAGCCAGGTATCAAAATCACCTAAAAATTCAGCATGATCAACTATTTTTAACACCTCATTTTTAAGCTTATCTTTTGAATAATTTTTATAATTCCAGTTAAAATTATCCCTTAACCAAATTTTATAGCAAACTCCCATAACATCACCTATTAATGTTTCAGATTGTAGATAGCTTTGTGGCTGAAATACCCAATTATCCATCCGTCCGACCTGGCTTTTTTAATGCAAGCATCTTCCGAATTTTCTGAATAGTAAGCGTCTTTTTGTGCGCTTGACCCCTTTCCACAACTTCGACAATCACAACCAATATATAATTTCGCTTTTAATTTAATCATAAATCCTCCCCAGTTGAACTGCTATTAAATACATCTTCCTTATAATCCTCATTCCCTTTTGTGAGTCTTCTGCTTTGTTCATAATTTCCCTCCTTTGTAATATCCGATTAAATCAATGTTAATAGACTGGTTTCTGTGTCGGTCTCTATAAGTTACTCCTCGCTGACCACCCGTTTTAACATTCCAGGAAATTAATGATCCAAAAAAAGCATAATGTTGGTTTTCAGAAAAGAACTTTTTCTTTGCTATTTGTGTAGACATTTCATTTACATAAATACGATCATCAATCTCGATAGTTAAATAACCACTGTCTGTTTCCGCATCGTTGTAAGTAACTTCGCCTTTTATTGAGTATATAAACATTTTATACCCCTTTATTATTTTGTTTAAAAGT
>UOEW01000358.1_pt1 | contig 43339 bp, 37 predicted proteins | sample 1988701 | NCBI WGS metagenome assembly UOEW01 (sample SAMEA4712195, study PRJEB27164) | hydrothermal vent metagenome | biome: marine basaltic hydrothermal vent biome; feature: marine hydrothermal vent; material: mineral | place: Pacific Ocean | collected 2011-06-14/2011-07-23 | depth 1719 m | reverse complement strand
CTTCGGGCGTTGATTTTATGGCATTTGGCTCACCATTGGTGGTCAATATCCCCGCTGGTATTTACGATGGCACCACAGCTACCGCCATTACTATCCCAGCACTTGCGATTATTGATGATGCTCTGGTCGAGGCTGATGAAACTATTATCTTAACGCTATCAACGCCCACCGGCGACTTGGCGTTAGGCGATACCAATGGTGATGCCACTACCAACACGACACATACTTATACCATTACTAATGATGATATAGATATTACACCACCGCAGGTGATTCCGACCTTATCGTGGCAAACCTTGTTGTTGCTGTTGTTGGCATTGATTCTTACTAGTAGAGTTTATTCTAAGTCAGAGGTTCCTTAAGGGGGGTAAAATGACATTATATTTAAGGATGGGTTAAATAAAAAATTTTAACTAATTGTGTGCGGTTTTTGGATTGCCAGTATTTATATCTTTAATGAATACTGAAAATACTGCTGATGAAACATTGTAAACTAATACTATTACTCGTTATGAGCAATGCGGGACTTTTTGCTGCCACACTGAATATTCCTGCTGAACATCCACGGTTGTGGTTCACTTCACCCGCTGAATTAAGTCAGGCTCGCACTTGGTATGCCTCCAACCCAACCAACCCTGCCAATGACGACTATCTAGGTATGGCTTTTCAAAGTTTAATGACACAAGACCCCAGTGGTTGTCAACAGGCAATACAGCCAGCACTGGATATTCAGATTGATACCAGTCAGGTCTCCAGTGATTCAGCCCGCTGGTATGGTGAAACCGCCTTACTTATTTACGACTGGTGTTATGACCAATTCAGTACCGCACAACGCAATGAATTCACTCAAAACTGGAACACCTGGCAACAAGCCCTCAATGACAAGCCCTGGGGCGGCACCCTGATGGAGTCCAATAACTATTATTGGGGATACTTAAGGAATGGTTTGGAATGGGGCATCACTTCCTTTGGTGACAATGCCATGGCGCAAGGTTTTATTGATCATGCGCTAGATGAACGTTTTCAATATGGTATGGTAGAACAGTGGGCACCGTATTTTGGTAAAGGTGGAGTGCCAGGGGAAGGTACACAATATGGGCGTTATATGCTTGGTTATGGTGTTGTACCATTGATAACCGCACAGAGTTTAGGCTTTGATACATACAGTGCTACCAATTTTTACCGTGAAAACATGTTTTACCTGATTTATTCAAGCTTACCAAAGAAAACTCCAGCACCAAGTGGTACAGGTTGTAACGCCACTTATTGGTATTTGTTTCCATTCAACGATGATGAACAGTTCTTTAACTGTTTTCCAGAAACAGCCAAAAGCACGAGCTATGGCAATCTTGTCTCAAGCTATATACGTAGTTGGCCCCAGTCAACTGTGGCAGCTTATGCCCAGCAATGGCTTAATACGATAGAGCCTAATATTTCTCCCTGGATAGCAGCTTTAACACCAACCGCAACACCACTAAATTTTGATAATTTACCGCTGGATTATTATGCAGCAGGTACGGGATTTACCTATTTACGTAATCACTGGCAGAACGACAGTACCGTGGTTAATTTACAACTCGGGGTCAGTGGTAATGTAGGACACAATCATCTGGATGCAGGCTCATTTCAAATTTGGCAAAATGGACAATGGTTAAGTCGTGAAACAACATCTTATACTGAACATATTCTCGACTGGGGCGGTGGGCCAAGTACTTTAGATGCCGCCAATGGTGTCGGTCACAATGTAGTTTTATTCCAAGGTCGTGGGCAACAGTTCTGGTCACCAATCCGTGCAGATCAAGTTGTTTTACCCACCCCTCCCAGCCTTCTTCATGACGAAGGGGCGGATGGTTTGCCCGAGGTTACTCGTGTCCATCATCATCCCGATTTCTTTTTTGCCGCTGCGGATTTGAGTCCAATATACCGAGCCCGTGGAAACCGCGATCCTTGTCGCTATGACTGGCCTTATGCTGATTCTGCGGTGCGCGAATTTATTTATCTCAGAGATTTAAATGTGCTGGTGATACTAGATCGATTACGGGCCAGCGGTGACTCACTTACCTATGCCGATGGCAGTGCCTGTACATTTACTCAATTCGATCCAGCCAACCCAGCATTAAATTCAAACCAGGTCAGCAAAACATTTTTATTGCATTTTCTTAACCAACCGCAGGTTAATAATAACCAGGTTACAGGTTCTGTCGGTAATGAAAAACTCATCATGACGACTTTGTTACCGACCAATCCAAGCTATAACATATTTCATGAAGGGGGTTCTATTGGTCAATACCGTTTAGAACTGGATGACATTGGCGAAGCTGAAAGCTATTTTTTAAATGTACTACAATTTGGCGATAATACCATGCAGGCATTGGATATTCAGCTGACAAATACACCATCATCTTTTGAAATTGCTATAGATAGTAATCATACGCTGAGTTTACAAAAAGGCATGAACTCATCTGCTGGCAGTGTTAGTATCAACAACGTCACTACAATTTTCACTGAGTGCCCTCAAGGAATCCATGTCACTGATCAAGGTCTTCAATGGAGCTCACCAGAATGTATAATTTTTGCAAATGGTTTTGAACAATGAAAAGCATGGAAACAAAAAGCAGACAAAAAGTATAAAAAAGTATGGACACCCATCATATATAATACAAAACCTACTCCCCATCAACAAACGAATATGGTATAATCAAGGTCACTTCAATCCTTTCATGATAAAAAATAAAAAACGAATTAATCATACAAACACATTAAAGATAACGAAGAAAAGAATATAGGCTATTAAAAAAATGATAAATCACTGCCAACAATTGAGCCATTTACATTACCAATATATCTACTGCATATATTACAAATTGTTGTGCTTACAATATTTACAAAATCTGTCTTCCGTCTTCTGTCACCCGACCTCTGTAATAACAGGTAACATCACTAACAAAAACACCGAACACGGCAACTACACCTATGGTTATGATGATGTAGATAGACTAACCAGTGCAGACTACCCAACCTTAACTGATGAAATCTTCACCTATGATGCTCTGGGCAATCGAAAAACCGACTCAAACACGGGAATAACCCAATGGCTCTACAACCAAAACAATCAATTACTCAACTCAGTAAACAATCAGTTCACCTATGATGCCAACGGCAGCCAAATAGAAGAAAAAGATGCTAGTGGACAACTCGAAAAACAATATATATACAACACCGAAAACCGCCTAGCTGAAATAAAAGATGCAAGCAATCAAACCATAGCTACTTATTACTACGACCCATTTGGTCGAAGACTATCTAAAACCATCACCAACCCAGATGCAACTACCACAACAACCTATTTCCACTATAACGATGAAGGATATAGTGCCGAAAAAACCAACGGACAAATAACCAGTTATTTATTCAGCCCTAAGTATAACTGAAATTATGCTTAAGTCATCAATTGGTAAATTGCAGATTAACTTTAACCCAATTGCCATTGCTAAAGAATCTGGTTTTGAATTATTAGATTACACAGCTGAAGATGCCATAGCATTAAAAGAAATGCCTTTTCACCATAAAGACCCATTTGATCGAATGCTAATCTCACAAGCACTTAACAGAAATCATAAAATTATGACCGTAGATAATAAATTTGATAGGTATGCTTGTAAGATTTTTGGGTCAAGCACTAATTACAACGCCTTGATATAAATTTGTCCATAAGTTTCATTCTGTACTATATCTAAAACTTGTGATTTAAGTAACTCTAAAACTGCTAAAAATGTGACAACAACTCCTTGTCTTCCTTCGTTTGGGTTGAATAATGACTCAAAAGAGAAGAATTTTTCAACTCTTAATTTATCCAGTAATACTGTCATTTTATCTTTGACACTCAGAACCTCGCGTTCAATTTCATGTGAAATTTTCAAGTCGGCTCTGGCAAGTACATCCTTGAATGCCATAATTAAATCACGCATATCAACCTCTGGAGGGGCACTGTACTGCTGCCTGTTTTCTACAAAAGCTGTAGCTAGCATGTAGTCACGGGACTCTCTTGGCAGTTCATCAATATCAGTTGCAGCAGTTTTGAACCGCTCATATTCTTGTAAACGCCTGACTAACTCTGCTCTTGGGTCTTCTTCCTCTTGTTCATCAGAGGCTAGTTTTGGCAGTAACATCCGTGATTTTATTTCTGCTAACATGGCTGCCATGACCAGATACTCTGCTGCTAGTTCAAAATTCATTTCGTCCAGTAGATTGATATACTCTATATATTGACTGGTAATTTCAGTTATGGGTATATCTAAAATATTCAGGTTTTGACGGCGAATTAAATATAGTAACAAATCCAGCGGTCCTTCAAAGGCTTCCAAAATAACTTCTAGTGCTTCAGGTGGAATATATAAATCCGTAGGCATTTGCGTATAGGGCTTGCCTTCGACTATGGCAAATGGCATCTCCGATTGTATAGCTATATTTTTTGCGTTAGACAAAATCTATTACTCCTTTTCCTGCTCTGATGACTTGTGGCCCATCATCTAATAATTCAACTACGGTTGAAGGCTCTAGGGGTGTGTAACCTGAATCAATAATAAACTCACAAGCATGACCTAGTTGGTCTGCTATATCTTGCGAGCTTAACTCATACATTTCCGTATCTGGCAACTCTAGTGATGAACTCATAAACGGTTCACCTAGTTCTGCTACCAGTGCCTCTACCACCTTGTGTTGGGGCAGTCTAACTCCAATTGATTTGCGTTTTTGATGTTGTAGTTTTTTGGGAACACGCCGTGTAGCTGGCAATATAAAAGTATAAGGTCCTGGAACATGGTTTTTAATTAGCCTAAATGCGATATTATCCATTAACGCAAACTCATTTATCTGTGAGATAGAATTACAGATAATACTATAGTAATGGTGTTTATCTATGTGTTTGATTTTTGCTACTACTTTGGGTGCACTAATATTATCCATAGCCCAGGCAAGTGCGTAGCCTGAATCACTAGGATAAACTATTAACTTGCCATTTTTAATTGCCGCAGCTGCTTGTGCAATCAATCTTGGTTGCGGATTATCTGGGTGTACATAGAGTATTCTTGCCATTTTATACCTTGATAAATCTATTTTCATCCCGACTTTTCGCAACAGTTTGTGGATGCCAGACTAAACCATTCATTACTACCCAGGTGCCATGTTTTAATGTTTGTACCGCAGCAATTGCACAGCCAATATTAAAAATAGCATCGGTATTTTGAAACTTAGCAGGTGTTAATGCACCAGTTAGCACGATAGTTTTGCCGTTTATATCAGATAAATAATTGGCAGTTTCAACCATAGTATCGGTTCCATGGGTTATGATAAAATGTTGCTCATCTGATTTTTCAATTACCTTTTTAATTAATTCGCGGTCATCATCAGTTATATACAGACTGTCTTTTTTCATTAATGACAAGACCTCAAACTTAAAGGCAACATTGAACGCCTTTAGCAACTCACCAATTACTGGTTGCCCAATTTTATACTCACTGGCATCATCAAAGTAGAGCTTATCAATTGTTCCACCTGTTGTAACTATCTTTAATTGTTTCATTAATATTTTGCTAAACCCTAATCTCGATATAAAAACACTATTTTATCTATAAATGCGTTAAAACCCAATTCATATTTACATCAATTTGTTGCATAATACTGTTCTTGTCAATTTTTTTGGTAATTTATGTCTAAGTATAGCAAATTTTTAGTTTGTTTATTATTTTCAATATTATGTACCCCAGCAGTATTTTCTCAAAGTGATGCTAACATAAAAGCGAATGAAGTAACCATAATAGCAGAAACTACCGACGGTAATATTGCAGAAAATGAATTTAAAAGTCTAATTTCTGCCAATGCTATAGTTTATCAGTTGCGAAAAAACTATGGTATAAAGGGCTCAGTATTATTATCAAAAGCACTGTGGCAGATACTAAATTCATATAATAATCAGCAACAAGCACAAAATGTTTGGCAAGCAGCTATAAATAAAATACCTGAAATTGATCATAATAGATATTCTCCATTAGTCAACTTTCAATTTATCTCAGGGCAAATACTCAGCAAATATACTAATGGTATGACTCTGGAAAAATGGCATGAAAGTAGAATAGGGATAAAAATCAACAAAAACAATATTGATGATTTTTTAAGGCTAAATGATGAGCTGACTATTTATATGCAACTCAATTCTGTATGGGATGTAATTTTGACCGATATTGCCAGACAAGAAAATATTATCTGGAGTGATGTATTTGTTGCCAGCTTTACCATTTTTAGTGATGCTGAAAACTCACATGATAATGTGATTGTAGATGATGTTTTAGAAATAAACGCAAATGTGATAGAGGAGCTCTTAAAGTGGCAAAATACGGACGATAAAATTGATACACTGGCTGATTTAACTAAATATATTGAGAGCTCCAATCAATCAGCTAGGAACTTTTATCATAGTATTATCCGGTTTGGCTTAAATAAACATTACCAACATTATTTGGCAACATCATTGAGCTGGTTTGAAGTTGCATATTATTTATCTGTGCATAAAGTCAATATGACAGCCACAGAGCTGTTGCTGGTGAATGATTTTATTGAAGAAAATGACACCTGGTTTTTATCAAAAGAACAACAATTATTGGCCATTAATACCAAACTTCCACAAATGGTTGAGGATAGTATTAATAATGTGAAAAATTACTATCAGCTCAAGCAGCATCCTCTTAATCTGGATTTACCAATAGCTTACCAGTTGATTGAACCACACCTCAAGAAATATATGCTAAATCCATTTAGACAAAAAGTTCATCGGGAACTGGAGGTCTGTTTAAATATTAGTGAGGAGTTTGCACCATTTCCCCAACAACCAATAGAAGTAAACCAGTTTAATGGTTGCATTAAAAATATGGTTGCAGCCGCATTAGTAGAGAATAATACACGTGAGTTATCTGGTTCGTTGACTAAAATCGACACAAAAGGAGCGCTAGATAGAGCCTTGCAATTACCTGCATGGCAAATTATCAATATAATGTATGCTAAAATTGCTCAAAGTCGATGCCTTAAGGCACCTAATCAGCTAACTAATCCGCTGGAATGGATGCTAGCAGCGGAATCCTTGCTGTGGTTTGCAGATAGATGGCCAAATTATATCAAAAAATATCCACATAATAAGCAGTTAAATAGAGTGATTGTGCAGGGTCAAAAATTAGCTGATGGTTTTAATTGTCTGGAAAAGCCAAAAGCCGAGATTCTGGATGCAAACTTCAACCAAATTGTACAAGCATGGGATAATGTTAAAACTATGATTAAACAGGTTGCCGATGAATTTGTAGAGCAAAACTTAATGCCTGGTAGTGATATCGACTTACTAGCCAATGCTGAAAAACCAAGTAACTATCGGGTGAAAGACGAAAAAATTAATGCTTGTGATGTACAAAAATCTTGTGGTGTACATGTATCACTGGAGTCATCAAGGGCACTGTTTGGACTGTTTCCTAATCACCTGCTGGTTGCTGCCCAATTAAAACTTGGTAACTTAAAATTATGTTATGACAATGTAGGCTGGGAGAACAAACGTTCTGCTGCAACTCATCTAGATAATGACAGTGTGGCAAATTATTTTGCTAATTTCAGCTTTAGTATCAAGGGCTACTATAATGAAGACTTAGTCTTTGAGAGAAAACTAACCTCCAAGGGCGAGTATCATTACTTATTTGCCGAAAATAGTACTGAAGTGCTATCAACCTACTGTCCATTATCAATAGTAGGCAATAAAATTTCTACAAAACTAGCACGGGGCACGTTTGGATTGCTGCCTAATCGGCTGACTTTTTTAACTGCTTCCAGAGCCAATGCAAGTAAGATTTTAAGCTCACACTGGTCAGCAGGTGAAGAGTGGCAAGATAAAATAACCAGTCAAGATACAACAGTAGTATCGGAAAACACTCTGGCTGAATTAAACTCCGATATACAGCAAGCCTATCAGCAGAAAGCCACCATGTTGCAAGATTTAATTTATAAAACACTGTTAAATAAACTCCGCAACTCGACCCAGAAGCAACAATTACTGGCTGATAGTTTCGCCAATATGAGTAGGATGACAAAACAATTTTCTCATCTGCTTTATCTCATGCAAATGGATGACCTGCTCAACAATGACCAACTGCAGGGAATCATATTTGGCAGTGACAAGATTCCAGACATTAATACCATAAGAGAATTGCATAAAAACCAGCTAAATATTAATCAGCTAATAATTAGTGTGGATGAAAATATGCAAATTAATCAAAATAAATGGAATAATTTTACCAGTACGTGGTCAAATGCCTATCTTAATAATATATTGTTTCGTTTAAGCAGTCTCTGAATTAATCAGAGATTCCTTAAAGTCCATTAGACCCTAACTTACAACACAATAACAGCATGAATAAAATCACCCTATATATCTTACTGACCTCACTTATATTTGCCAGTCTATTTAGCACTCGACTCCTAGCTCTAGAGCCAGATGAGTTGCTGGATGTTGATATTGCTTTTGTTGCTGAAATTGTGGAGGTAAATACTGAGGACATTAAGCTGCGCTTTAAAGTTGCTGATGAGTATTATCTGTATAAACATGCGTTCAGCTTTGCCAATAAGGATAATGTAGTCAAGTTTGGCACAGCACAAATACCAGATGGTGAGAAAAAAGTAGATGAATTTTTTGGTGAAGTAGAAACCTATCGGCATCAAGTTGATATAGTTATTCCCTATGAAAATATAGCAGGTGTTGCCAGTACCAAATTTGAGTTTACCTATCAGGGTTGTGCAGATGCTGGTATTTGTTATCCTCCACAAACTAAAATACTAACATTAAACTTGCCAGTGCCACAGGACTCAGTATTACATGCAGCTAATCCCTTAGTTGGCAATACCGCAATTAAGGGCGGACTGGGGCTGACAAATAGTGATGAATGGAGCGGGCAACTTGATACGGTTTTACCCGAAGATAAGGCATTTTTATTTGAAACCATTGCCATGGATGCAAATACATTATCGGCAAGATTTAGCATAAGTGACAATGTTTACCTCTATAAAGATCAGGTAAAACTAACATCACTAACCAAAGGTATTGATATTGGGGCATTGCATTTTCCTGCATCGGTAATAAAAGATGATCCACATTTTGGTGAAGTAGAAGTTTTTTTTGGCGTAATTGAAGTTGGGGTTGATATTAGTCGGGAGGCTGGTTCCACTAATACCCTGATATTGCAGGCAGAATTTTTAGGATGTATAGACGAGGGTATCTGCTATCCACCATCTATACGAACCATTAGCGTCGACTTACCCGCAATCACCACTGCCATATCAGCAAACAAACAAACAGATAAAACCAAAATAGATAAAACCATGCAACTATCGGAACAGGATCAGATCCAGGTAGATTTAGAGGTCAACGCATGGTGGAAAACTATCTTAAAATTCTTTGGATTTGGCTTGCTATTGGCATTAACACCGTGCGTGTTTCCCATGATTCCTATTCTCTCAGGTCTAATAATGGGACAAGGTAATATTAGCAGGCGGCGAGCATTTACTTTATCGCTAATCTATGTACTAGCAATGGCAATGGCATATACTATAGCTGGTGTCATAGCTGGATTATTGGGTGCGAATATTCAGGCAGCATTACAAAAACCGTGGATAATCATAACTTTTAGTATGGTTTTTGTGGCACTGGCAATGTCAATGTTTGGTTATTATGAATTGCAGCTACCATCATCATGGCAAAATAAATTATCCAAACTCAGCAACAAACAAAAATCCGGCTCATATATTGGTGTAGGAATTATGGGGTTTGTATCAGCAATTATTGTTGGTCCTTGTGTGGCACCACCATTAGCTGGTGCAGTACTATACATCTCAAATACTGGTGATCCAATAGTTGGTGGTTTTGCCTTATTTGCCATGTCAATGGGCATGGGTGTGCCATTATTGCTAATAGGTGCATCTGCTGGTAAATGGATGCCAAGCTCTGGTGGCTGGATGAATGTGGTTAAAGCCTTCTTCGGTATTGCATTGTTAGCGATGGCAATTTGGTTCTTAGCAAGAATCATACCAGGCCCAGTTAGCCTGGCAATGTATGGAATACTAGCATTGCTATCATCAATTTTCTGGTACAGATATGCCTTGAAAAATGGTGTGAAAGGAAAAATGACGATTCTGTTCTTAGTATTTAAGATTATATTGATCAGTATTGGAACTGTACAAATAATAGGAGCAATCAAAGGTAACTCAGATCCTTTAAACCCACTTACGGTCAGACAAAAAATGCAATTTCAGATGGTCAAATCCTATGCTGAAGTACAACAGGTGATTCAACAGTCAGATAAACTGGTATTGCTGGATTTTTATGCCGACTGGTGTATAGAGTGTACTCGCATGGAAGAGTCAACCTATGCTCAAGCATCGGTACAAAAAGAACTGGAGAACTTTCTGGTTCTCAAGGCTGATGTAACAGCTCAAGATGCTGTTGATAAAGAATTAATGCGTAAATTCAAAATCATCGGCCCACCTGCAACATTATTTTTTGGAACAGATAATCAACTGATAAAACACTCAAGTTTTTTTGGTTTTAAAGGTCCTGATGAATTTATCGAACACTTGCGTCAAATCAAATAAACCATAAGCTTCCAGAATCTTGTAAGTAAATATTGTTTAATTTGAGGCGAATAGCACGGTTATTTAGTGCTTGACCGAGAAAGTATTCGTAGCGAGGGAAAGTCTGGTTTTGAGCAAAATTTCTCATTATTTGAGGAGAATAGCTGGCTATTTGACGAAAATAAGGAGGAATTTTGGCAAAATCCAGCTTTTCCGCAGTAGAATACTCTTTCTCGATCAAGCACTATTTAACGAAAATAGGAGAAACATATGAAGAAAATACGTAATGTGGTGGCACGATTAGCCATCATGAAAAAGGGCGGAGTTCATGACAGAACTAATAAAGCCAAACGAGCGAAGCAAAAACAAAAGCTGCAAAAACAAATAAGGACCGATAATTTCGGTCCTTATTCTTTTCTATATCGAACTTAAAGCTATATCAATCCTGGCAAAACACATTAGGTGTAATTCGCTCAATTGGGAAGCTGCCACTAATATTTGAATCAGGGAATTGATAGCTGACAGAACCGCGGGTACAACTATCGAAGGTTACTTGCATACTACCGGTTATGGTATTTGCAACAGGTGATGCCATATCAAATATTCCACCATCAGTTAGAACAACATTCATTTCTGATCCATGTTCAGACCAGTCTCCCATGGCGGTAAACCAACGATGATTAACGCTACCAAATTCGGCATCATTGTCTTTGCTAGTTAGGTCATAGGTAAACCAAGCTACAAATATTTGCTGCCGATCTTCCATTACATCAAACAACAGTCCCTGACCTGTAGTCTGCGGGTTGTACCAAGCACCACTTAGTCCTGCTTTGGACGAAATATTATTTGCTGATTTTGCTACCGATTTTGCGGTTGCTGCAGTTTGTTCTTCACAAAATTCATCAGGGGTAATTCGTGTGATTGGAAATGATCCGCTAAGTTGCGATTGGTCAAATAAATAACTGGCAACACCAGAGGTACAGCTGGTAAACCTAATTTTCATTTTTCCTACGGCACGTGTAGCAACTGCCTGAGAGTTATCAAACCGACCATTTTCGGTTAATAGGATAGTTAAATCAGCCTCATTATTGGTATAAGTACCTTGAGCGGTAAACCAACGATGATTGACGCTACCAAATTCGGCATCATTGTCTTTGCTAGTTAGGTCATAGGTAAACCAAGCTACAAATATTCGTCCATCGTCATCTTCTATGGGTTGCATAACATCAAGTAGCAAACCCTGACCAGATGTTGCTGGATAATACCATGCACCGGTTAATCCTGCATTTACTGCAAAGATATTAACATTATCCAACGGATCAGAAAGCATAGCCTCTACTGGCACTAGCATCTCGTCACCATCACTACGACCATCATTGTCACTATCCACCTGATTAATATCCGTACCCAAAAAGGTCTCATAACCATCAATGAGATTATCACCATCAGAGTCTATTGACTGGTAGGCATAGCCTAGGCACAGATCATCGGTAGCATCATTGAGCTTGACCGTGTGATTTTCAAATACTTCATGAGTGGCTTGTGATTGCAACATGATTGCCCAGTCTGACTCAGCCTTGTTTGTGTTGCGAGCTATCAGACACTCACTATGAGCAGGCTGCTTACAACTATTATCGCTAGTATCGCAGGCGGGGAATATATAGCCCTCTATCACATCAATCGCATAGCCTGCGGTTTGGAATTGCTCAATATAAGGAGCAGTTACATAAGCATGATCTATAGTAGTTTTGCCTTCTGCTGTGACTATTTTGCTAAGGCGATATAATTGGATTAACTCTTTACCTGGATGCAAAGGGTTATTATGGGTACCAAGAATATAAAAAGCAGCATAAGGTAATAAGTCAGATGACGGAATTCGATAGTCATCCAAAGCCAAACCAACATTAAGAGGTTGATACCCAAAGTTAAAACCACGAAAATATGATGACAAGGCAGCTGCAATAAATTGCGGACTACTGCTAAATGCAGTATCACTTGTAACTGAGCTGCGCGCAATAAAAAACGGAATACTGCGATTAGTCTGTTGGACTCCTGCTACCATTCCTAAGACTTCGGTAACTACAGCCAATGGATTAATCAGACCATAACCCCACTCATCATGACGTTCGGCATGAGGAGATTGTGCGGTTTTTTGCAATAAAAGGCGAATATCTGGTGCACTTAGTTGCGGATAAATCGAACGAATGATACCGATTAACCCTGTTACTTGTGGCGCTGCAAAAGAATTACCTGAACAAATATCATAGTCTAAACCAGGAGGGTTGTTTACCTCTCCGCAAGCACCGGTACCATTTTCAGTATAAGTAATAGCTGTTAGTATATTCTTGGCTGGAGCTACTAACTCCTGATACTGCGATGCTAGTGAACCACAAGTACTGGCACCTGTATACCCTTCACAATCATTCCAGAACTGTAGTGACTGATCCAAACCTCCTACCTGAATGATATTAGGGTGGCTACCAGGAAAAGTATCACCATATAAAGGTATATTTATCCAGCTATGACGATTTTGTGAGATTGAAACTAATAAAATGTCACGTTCCACCATCTCGTTCTCATACAGGCTGCATAGATCTGGATCAGAAGTACAATTCTGACCACTTGGAGGACCACCAAAACTCATATTAATCGCCTGAACCCCTGTTGAGATTATATCTAGGTAGGGATTTATTGAGCCACTAGACATAGGTCTTGCTACCACACTACAGTTTTGGCAGACACCTGTTAGACCCTCATTGTTATTATTGCTAGGGGCAAGCACACCAATAATCCAGCTGCCGTGGTCATAAAGAACCCCGTCAATGTCAAAAGGATTTTCGGTTAACATATCAGGATCAGACAAATGATTACGGTAGTTTCCTGTTATATCTGGGTGTAGAGCATATATATCAATATCCAATATTCCAAGCAAGGCATGTCCACGTGCGTACTGCCATGTAGCAGGATAATCAATGGAAAAACCATTGGCGTGAATATTCAGGTGATACTGGTGATATGGTAAAATATCATTTGGAAACAACAACGGATCATTGGGTATTGACGATGATCGTAATTTAGTTTCAGCTATGGGTTTACTCTTCAGAAGGTGTTCATTATTCCACATCTGGGCATTAGCTATTGTGTAATACCCTAAGCTCGATATAGAAAATACGGTTAAAAATTTCAAGACATTGTTATAATAGTTACTCATTTTATCTGTGTACCCCAGTTTAAATTTGAATTTGGATATTTTGAAGCCTGTGCCCATTATAAGCTAATAGCCTTGCCTTGTCGAATATCATTGATAACTTGCAGTAGTTCTTGTCCACCGCCTAAATAGTGCTTGACCGAGAAAGAGTATTCTACTGCGGAAAAGCTGGATTTTGCCAAAATTCCTCCTTATTTTCGTCAAATAGCCAGCTATTCTCCTCAAATAATGAGAAATTTTGCTCAAAACCAGACTTTCCCTCGCTACGAATACTTTCTCGGTCAAGCACTAAATATATCTCCTCAGCGAGTGAATGAATAAGTTCTTTATTTAGTTTTGCAGTAGCTTTAATTAAGTGTATTAAATCAGCTTGATCTATCAGTTTGTCATCATTATTGCGATTGGGCGAGATGCAGGCAGCAAACTTTAAAGTAATAGCTGCCTCTATGCTGGGAATTTTTATTTTATCACTGGTCTCATCAGGCAACTTTAATACCTGCTTGAACAGTGGAAAGTCATCCCTGATTAAATCTATTCTTTCTGAGTTATTGTTGTGCCCATCATCAAACGTAACATGTTGTATTTTGTCATTTATAGTTAGGTGTGGAAAGTTCGACTGAACCAATGCAACTGCTTGGTTAAAATCTGACTGCGCAATGATGAAATCAACATCTACCGTGGCACGAGGATTTTGAGTGTGGTAGGCAAGCATATGCCCACCAACTAATATATATTTTAATTGTATATTCTCAAATAATTCAATAATTTCTAAAGGATTAATTACTCCACTAATTGACTGTTTCGATAGTTTGTAAGAATCTAATAATTTATCAATTTTACCACTCATAAATTTATATAACGTATGGTATTCAGCCCTACTTGTCTAAGCTCAACCAGAGACTGCTTGGCATCTTCAATGGACTTTTGAATAATTTCACGTGACGCTTGTTTAGCTTGAGCAAGTGTTCTATAGCTACCCTCATAATCTTTAGGTACTTCTCGAATAATTGGTGCAGATGGATTAATGGAAATAACTATATAATTATTATCTGTTTCACTGTTTGGATCATTGACAATTTTTACAGGGCTAGATTGTGTGATCAAATCATCTAGTATCTGAGAGCTAAGTTTTTTGTATACATTAAGCATATTGGTGCATTTCATCAGCTCTATGCCACGTTTGGTTAACTTCACCTTTAATGTGACTGCTGCTGTTGGCATTTAAGTGGTGTTTCAGCATTGCAGGTGATAATCTAATCTCGTGGCTATTGGCCCATTTTTTGATTTTAGTTTTCATAATTTTAATATATCCACTAATTCCGCTATAGCAATGCGAATTAGAGTGCAGGTAATTGATGTGTATAGGAAGCACCCCAAAAGAAAGTATATACATTGTAACATAAATGTTCTGATGTACAAGCATCAAGCCAGTTATTTTTTAGAAGTATTATATTGTATTCATACAATCTTTGCTACGCTCTGCAAGCATCGTAATTCTCAAAAGTTAGGGAGATTTCAGAGTTATTTGGTTTGGTTAATGCATCGAATTTTTTTGCAAATTTCGATTAGTTTTATTCTTTGTTGGGTAATTTCGATTCCTAATGTTTTATCGCTAAAGCCTTGGGAGATTAATGCCTGTACATCAACTTTTGCAGCTGAGTTTAGACATTTCCGTAAAAAATCTGCTTGTGGATAGTTGCTGAACTCTTTACCGAGCCTGCCAGTGGCATCAGCTTGACAGGCTTGGAGAAATTTTTCAAATACTTGTGGCTGTCGAAAGGCATCTGTACTTTGGAATAATTTATTGATTGTAGTAGCTCTAAGTTCGAATGCTGTATGTGCATGTAAATGCCAACGGCAGACTAAGACTGCTAATTTTGTATAGTTGGTTGGAACTCTTAAGCGTTTACATACTGCTTTCACTAGCGGTACACCAGCTGCTTCATGCCCTATGTGAGAAGGAAGAACATCAGCTGGAGTTAGACCTTTGCCCAAATCGTGATTAAACACTGCAAAGGCAGTATCATTGGCTAAATTTGCAGCCTTATCCATTGCCATCATACAGTGAATACCAGTGTCAATCTCTGGATGCCATTTTTTTGTCTGTGGCACACCAAATAATTTATCAAACTCTGGAAATATTACTTTTAGTGCATGACATGTACGTAATACCTTAATAAATTCTGATGGGTTTTTTTCATTTAATGTAGCTTTGAGTTCTTGCCAGACTCTTTCAGGCACTAGAGTATCAACCTCACCATTATCTACCATATTTTGCATCAGCTTATTGGTATCTGGATGAACCTTAAACCCTAAATGAGCATAACGGGCAGCAAACCTGGCGGTGCGTAATACTCGCACAGGGTCTTCTCCAAAGGCATTTGAGACATGACGTAATATTTTATGCTCTAAATCCTGTTGTCCACCATATGGGTCGATTATTTTTTGGGTATCAATATCCAGTGCCATGGCGTTTATGGTTAAGTCTCGCCTAAATAAGTCATCTTCCAAGGTGACAGAAGTTTCGGTATTAAAGGCAAAGCCAAGATAACCTTTTGCAACTTTTTGTTCGGTGCGTGCTAGTGCGTACTCTTCATGAGTTTTGGGATGTAAAAATACTGGAAAATCTTTACCTACAGACTTGAACCCTTGTGCTAGCATCTGCTTGACTGTTGCTCCTACAACCACATAGTCCCGATCTTTAGATTTTAAACCCAGCAACTGATCACGCACTGCTCCACCGACTAAATATATTTTCATTGCTGACATGTTACGGTTGCAGTTTGTGGAGTTGGTTGTTGCTTTGGCCATTTTTGCATAGCAACTCCATCAACTGGAAATGTTGGCATCCAGGAGGTTATTCTTCTGGGTGTTTGATTAATTAACCAGTCATAGATAGTAATATTGGTCAATATTTTGGTAATATACCCTCTGGTTTCTCGATAGGGAATGGTTTCAGCCCATATATCTGGTGCGGTAGGAAACCCTTTTAGCCAGTCCTTAGCCTTAGTTTCACCAGCGTTATAGGATGCTAGTGCTAGTAATGGGTGGTTGTTAAATTTGTCAAATAATAGACGTTGGTAATAAATACCTAAATGTAAATTAAAATTTGCATCATGTAATTGGGTCTTGTGCAGATATTGCAAACCTAGTTTTTTGCTCATCCTTGCTGCTGTAGCATCAATTAACTGCATTAAACCACGTGCATCTGCCCGGGAAATAGCATCAGTTTGCCAAGCACTCTCTTGGGTAATAATTGACATTATCCATTGTGGCAATAGCTGATATTGATTTGCCAGTTTGGTGATTTCCTGCTTATATGCCAGCGGATAACGCAATTTGTAGTTTTGCCATAGGCCTAGTCCTGCCATAATTGCTGAAACTTTATTATACCAGCCTTTTTGATAGGCTAAATCTGCCAAAGCCCGACGTTGCCCTGTGTTTAATTGCCGATAGCCAATCGTCCATTCTCTTCTTGCCTGTTTAATCATACCTAAGGCAAATAATTCAAAGGCATTTTCCAGATTCTCAGGTAGTTTTACAATCATGGTAGCAGCAATATCTTCGTTACAGATTTGATATGGCAAGTGCATATGGTCAGCTGCTAGAAAACCATAATAATTAGTTTTTAGTGCCAGCTTGGAAAATATTTTTTTTGCCTGTTGCTGGTTGCCTGTTTTTGCCCTTGCCCGTGCTAGCCAATATTGCCAGCTATCTTTATTGCGTTGAAAGTCAGGCATAGCTTTAATAGTTTTGGTAACTAGCTTCCAATTTTTAGTAAACAGGTAATAGCGTACCTTCCAGGCATAAATCTGGGCATCATGTTGGGCAGCAGGTAAGGCGTTCATTGCGGTAATGGTGAAAGGTAGATAGTCAGTTGCGGCAAATAGTGCAATAGTGCGATCAACTTGTGCCTGTTGTTTACCAGTAAAGCTAAAGTGCTTTTTTAATCCTGCCCATAAATTATACATGGTATTTGGTTGTTTTTGTGCCAATGCCTTGGATTTAATATATATCAGTTCACGATTGTGATGGTTATCCTGCCAGTGGACTGATTTTTTGAGAGTCTTTATCGGCTCTTGCATTAACATTAGGGCATGTTTAACCCAAATTGGTTGTGTGGTCATTTTGTTAGCCAAAAACCTTGCAGTTGAAGCATTGTTAACCTGAAAACTGAGTTTGATTCTTTTGGCTAGTAACTTGTCATTGAGATGCTCCTGTTGTTCCCACCAGCTGAAAACAGAATTACAGGCATCTGGTAATGACAAACCATTCATCCATGTATCGGTTATGGCTTGTGGCAATCCTTTAAAATCTTTGGTGGCAATCCGCGCCTGTAAATACCAGCAGTGTCTGGTTTGTGAGTCACGATTATTTTTGTATTTCTGCAGGTATTTTACCCATTTCTGCTGTTTGCCTAATTCATAGATTAGCATTTGATTCAGACTGGCATTTAATGGACTGTCTGCATTTTTCTGTTTGAAGGCGATAATTTCTGCTTCTGGCAATTTTGGCATATTTGCTTTTATCAAGGCAAAATCTAAATAGTGGTTTAACCGATAACCGTGCAACTGTTTTTTACCATTAACCACAGCAGTGACATCGCCTTGTAATGCCTTGGCATATACTTGCTTAAATAAAGTTTGCTGAGCAGTTAAGGCATAAGCATCAACTGCCAACAGTAACCAGCATAAATGTAAGAAAATTTTATTCAATTTATTTCTGTCTCCAACTGTTTTAGAAAATTTAGCATATAATCATGACGGAGTTGTGCTTCAATTTGTGCCGCTTGTGTATGAAAGCCATGATTTAGTTTTAACAGTTTAGAATAAAAATGATCAATACTCCACTGTCTATCATTAGGCTCTCGATTGTTACAAAATGGATCGCACTCATGATATAAGGAACAATCAAGTTTACCACCAACCATCATCATTCGTGCAATGCCAATCGCACCGATTGAGTCTATCCTATCAGCATCCTGAATGATTTTTGCCTCCAGTGTTGTAGGGGTGATATTAGCAGAATAACTATGGGCAGCAATAGCATGTTTAATTTCTGATAGATTCTGGGTTGGGTAGTTCCATTGCAACAATAGTTTTTCAGCATGTTGTGCCGATAATCTTGAAGCCATGGCACGCTGTTTAGAATTTTTTGCTACAATTACACAATCATGTAGCCAAGCAGCAGGCAAGATAATATTGAGATTGCCGTTCTCAATCTTGGCAAACTTTGCCGCACTAGCTGCTACACGCCGTACATGAGTGACATCATGTGCCGCATCTACAGTTTCTAACTGATGAATATAGTCGTTGAATATTTTCACCCATTTTTGCATTTACATTGCTTTTGCAAAGAGATTAAACAACGATAAATATAATTCTCGTAATTCTAAACTAAGCATTGAAAATCTTGAATCTAACAGTTGTTCCTCAGACTCTATGCTTTCACGACCTAAATCATCCAAAACCATATCGGTAAATTTAATGCTTTTTACTGCAAAATCATGAGTTAAGGTTAGTTCAATACGATCATTAAAGACCAAACCAATTTGGGTGACTAAATAGCCATTATCGATATGCTGCTGCATTTCATCGGTAAGGTAATTAACATTTTTTGCTCGAATTACACTTTTGGCATCATCAAAAGTTTGCAAAACTAGGCTGGAGCCAAACTCAAAACCACCCTCAGCACGACCCTCGGTAATCCACCGAGTTAGAATGCCTGCCATGACTGATGACTCGTCAAATGCAGTAGCTTTAAAAGAACCCAGTGTTTGCCGCAATTGGGAAACCAAATTTTCCGCAGGATTTGGACTAGCAGAGTCCACAACTAATAACTTTAAATTATTATCAATATATGCTCCAATCTTTTTTAACTTGGTAAAAGCCTGCGGTAGCAACTCAAATAACAGTTCCTGTTTCATATCACTTTGAGCCTTACGTCCCGGTTTGCTACCAGTATCTGATTTAATTCGTGCAACTTTATCTTGTACTTGCTGATTTACTACCGAGGGAGGCAATATTTTTTCTTCAATTGCTAGGGTGATGAACTGGGCATTGCCACATTGCCAACAAAATATTTCACTTAACATATTAAAAGGTGATATCCACCCTTGTGAGGAAATATCCTGAGGTCCACACGGCTTGAGGGTATCGTGTGTTAATTGTTCGGACAGTTTTTCAGAGTCAATCGAGAAGTCATCAGGTAATCGAAAAATTCGGGCATTTTTGAACCACATAGAAAATCCTTTGTTTTTATTTAATCGGTTATTTTAACCGAAAGCATTCAGGGTTGCAAAAAATTATTATCCAAATCCCGATATAGAAAATACGATGCTAGCACAAGTCCGTTCTCCCAAGCAATTAGTATTTGGGTTCGGCATACCAAGTCATTGTTCTATAAAGCAGCGATTACAAGAATGGAATAAAGTAAAACTTGATGTGAAATCTATGGATGCTTTCTATTGCGTTTTTTGGTTTTAAAAGGTCATGATGTTTTTTAGTTGAAAATACTTATAATTAAGACTATAATGTTATTTTATATCTAAAATAGAACATAAATAATACTATAATGTCACTTATTACCGTAACAAAAACTCAAGAAAAACTTGCAGAACATTGCCGTCAAAGGCGACTAAATTCTGGTTTAACACAATCTGGTCTAGCAAATCGAGCGGGCGTTAGCTTATCAACCTTACGAAAGTTTGAACAAAAAGGCATTATATCTCTAGAGTCTTTTCTTAAATTACTTGCGGTTTTTAATGCTTTAGATGAAATTGTTAAGGCTATAAAACCTGGGTCACCTGTATTTTCATCCATAGATGATGTTATCAATGCAACTAATCAGAATAAACAGAAAAAATCACCACAAAAAGGCTGGCGTTCATGAGCTTTTCTTCTGTATCTTATGTCAATGTGGCATTACAGTTTTCTAACAGGAAAATACCAGTTGGTAAACTTGCACTTAATAATCATAAAATTTATTTTGAATACGAGCATGACTTTATTAAAAGTAGTTTAGATCTTTCGCCGATAAAATTACCATTAAAAGTTGGTTTACAAACGTTTGATAATTTTTTATTTGATGGCTTGCCTGGTTTGTTTTACGATAGCTTGCCCGATGGCTGGGGACGATTGTTGTTGGATCGTTCATTGCGTTACCAAGGCATACTTCCTGAACAACTCAGTCCATTAGATAGATTAATATATGTTGGCAATAATGGAATGGGGGCATTGGTTTATGAACCTGCAATTGAAGTTGAAGAAAACTTCCGAACCATTGATTTAAATCACTTAGCAGCAATGGCTCAAGAAGTTTTGAATGGTGAGGCACAAGATGTCTTACATGAGTTGTTGACACTGAACGGCTCATCTGCTGGTGCAAGACCTAAAGCGATGATTGGAGTTGATTGTAAGCGTGAAAAAATCATTCATGGAGTAACGACAATTCCTAACGAATATGAAGCATGGATGGTTAAGTTTGCAAATAGCCAAGATGGACCTGATGCTGGTGCGATTGAATACGTCTATGCACTTATGGCAAAACAGGCTGGTTTGAAAATGACTAAAACACATTTGTTTACTGCAAATAATCACGCAGGATATTTTGCAACTAAACGTTTTGACCGTGATGGAAAAAATAGAATCCATACTCACAGTGCTTGCGGTTTATTACATAGCGACTTTCGACTGCCATCTTTAGACTATGAAGACTTATTGGCACTGACCAATATTGTGACGCGTGATTTTCGTGAGGTCGAAAAAATGTTTCAGTTAGCAGTTTTTAATGTTTTATCTCACAATCGTGATGATCACGCTAAAAACTTTAGTTTTTTAATGAACAAAACAGGCGAATGGAAATTGTCACCAGCTTATGATATTACCTTTTCAACAGGTCCTCAAGGAGAACAAAGCACAATGGCTATGGGTGAAGGCAAAAACCCTACAATAGAACATTTGCTTAAATTAGGGCTGAATGCGAAATTGAAGAAAGTCAAAATTAATGCAGTAATTAATCAGACAAAAAGTGCGTTAAGCCAATGGGATACGTTGGCAAAAGACTATGGTGTAAGCCAAGTAAATAGAAAATTAATTGGTAAATATTTAACAACAAATTGAAACTATATGAAAACACAATAAAGATTTGAATGTTATCGAGCAACTAAAAACCGAGGCGCCCTATGGCTTAATTAGTGCTTTTCCGCAGTAGAATACTCTTTCTCGGTCAAGCACTAATTATTCATGCCAAAACATATCAAAACCAAGAACTATTAAACAGTTTGAGAATGCTATGCAGGTAAAACACTAATTTACATAAAAGTCGGGCTAACATGGAATAGTCGTTCTACATCATTGATGTTTCTTTTATCTGCTACAAATAAAATTATATGATCTTCATGTTCGACCAATACATCACGGTGACCGATTATGACTTTCTTGCCCCGAATAATTCCACCTATGGTTGTACCAGGTGGCAGGTTAATATCTTTTAGTTGCTTGCCTATTACTTTTGAAGTACTAGCATCACCATGCACTACGACCTCTATCGCTTCTGCGGCACCATTGCGTAAGGAATGGATACGGACCATGTTACCTTTTCTGACATGCACCAGTAAGCCACCTATAGTGATATGTTGTGGTGATATAGCAATATCAATCTGATCACGCTCTAGTAATTGTGCATAATTGTGACGACTGATTAGGGTCAGTACCTTGTCGGCTCCCATTTTCTTTGCCATTAAGGCAGATAACAAGTTGGTTTGATCATCATTGGTTACTGCACAAAAAATATCACACTGGTCAATATTTTCTTCAAACAAAATTTCTTCAGAGGTGCAGTCGGCTTTGATAACCAGGGCGTTGGTTAACTCTTCGGCAATAAATCTGGCTCGTTTTTTATTACCTTCGATAACTTTTATGGAGTGGCTTTGCTCTAGCATTTTTGCTAAACTAAATCCTATATTGCCACCACCTGCCAAAGTCACTTTTTTAACTGGTCTGTCAGTATGACGTAGGGTTTTCATTACTGGTTTGATATCTTTTTTTGCGGCAAAAAAGAATACCATATCATTAATTTTGATTACTGTATCACCATCTGGAGAAATTGGTTTGTTATTTCTAAAAATTGCTGCAACTCGTGCATCAACTCCTTGGGGCATATAATTATGTATTTCTCTTAACTGATGACCAATTAACGGACCTTCATTATCAGCAACAACCGCAACTAGTTGTGCAATGCCATGAGCAAAATCCATAACCTGTAATGCTCCAGGGTAGTCTATCAAACGCCTGATATGCTCTGTAACTAGGCGTTCAGGGCTGATAAAAACATCAATCGGCACATGGTCAGATTTAAATAACTCGGGATAATCCAGATACTCAGACTGTCGCACTCGGGCAATTTTTAATGGCGTGTGAAAAATACTATGACAAACCTGACAGGCAACCATGTTTATTTCATCACTATTGGTTAGTGCCACCACCATGTCCGCATCTTCGGCTCCTGCTCTGGTAAGTACTCCAGGATGTGAGGCATTGCCGTGGACAGCACGTAAGTCTAAACGGTTTTGCATGTCCATTAGTTTTTCTAAATTGGTATCGACAATAGTGATGTCATTTTTTTCTTTGGATAGGTGTTCGGCAATTGATGCACCTACTTGTCCTGCTCCAAGTACCAATATTTTCATGGCTTTATTATATCTTTTGGATTAATGTTTAAGGCTCGAAGTTTGCGATAAAGATGGGTTCGTTCCATACCAGCGATTTTTGCTAGCTTGCCAACACGACCATCAACGGCCTTTAGTTGATAAATCAAATAGTCCTTTTCAAATGCCTCTCTTGCCTCACGTAAGGGCATGTTGTACCAGTGGTTGACTTCAGTAGTATTAGATTGCTCGGTTTGTGATAATAGGGTGCTGACCTCATCTTTTGATATTTCACCTTCTCCGCCTAGTAGCTGTAGTTGTCTTACGGTGTTTTTTAGCTCAATAATATTGTTTTTCCAGCTATGGTTTCTTAATAAATTTTGAGCAGCAAATGACATTTTCCTATATGGTGTATTTTCACTATCTGGTAAAGTGTTTACATAGAAATTTATTAGCTCAGGAATGTCTTCCTGGCGGTCTTTTAATGTAGGCAGGGTCAATTTCACCTCTGCCAATAGCTCATACAGTTCATTTGAAAATCTATTTTCATTAACTAACTGATAAATATCTTTCTGACTAATTGTAATTATTTGAAAAGAGATTGTCCGGGCAGTATTTTGCTCATAAATATTAAATTGTTTATACTTGAGGCAGGACAGCAATATTTTTTGTTGATCTATTGGCAGGCTGTCAATATTATTAATCACCAATGTGCCTTGTTTTGCACGCATAAAATAGCCGTCTGACTGAGTTAGGCTTTTCTCAAAGTTGCTATCTACATTCAACGCATCCAATAACACACATGGATGTTTATGAGCATGACGTTTGTGATGTATCAACATTGCGGTGGAGTATTTGCCTGTGCCATTTTCTCCTTCAATAAAGATGTGGTTTTTGGTTTTATATATTTTCTCCAGAGTAGCTTTAATCTGGTTAATGACAGCTGAATTGCCAACTGGCTCGATTATTGTTGTGTAGTTATTGTTTGTGTCATCTATTATTTGCTCAGACTGTGCCAGTGTATCTGCTACAGTTTGTAATAGTTTTGCAAGTGATAATGGCTTCTCAATAAAATCTTTGGCGCCTAATCTGGTAGCTTCCACTGCGGTTTCAACCGTACCATGACCAGACATCATAACGATAGGAGCAGTTACTAGCTGCTCTTTATTCCAGCTTTTCATCAGGCTTATGCCGTCAATATCAGGCATCCATATATCTAGCAAAATCAGGTTTGGTTGCCGAGCCTTAATTTGTTGGTTTGCTTCTTCGCCATTAGCCGCAGTCATAACAGAGTATCCCTCATCTGCCAGTATATCAGAAATCAAATTCCTGATATCAGGTTCATCATCAACAATTAATATATGTTTTCGACTCATTTTGACTGTCTTGGTATAGATGGAAGCACTGAAATATTTTCATATTTTTTAATATCTCTGATTTTACAGGATAGCTTTTTCTTCACTTCTTCAATACGTATGACACTTTGCATTGGCAGGTGCAGAACATTAACATTTTCAAATTCATCACGTAGTTTTTCCTCAGCAGGGTCTATCACTATGGTTTGATTTTGGTCGAAAACCAGATCAGCCACATAAATAAATCCATAAATATCACTGGAAAAAACATCCAAAGCATATATTTCGTATACCTTGGCTCGATTAATAAAAATTACTTTGTAAAGGGTGGTATTATTCATGTTGCAATTGTACCTCTAATTTATCACTCTATAAAGCCAAGCCACAAAAAAACCAACGATAAAGCCCACTATATGTGCACTCCAAACAATTAAATAGTTATGTGGGTTGATTATTTGTAAAACTATTTGAATACTTAACCATACTAGTGCTAATAAATACACTGGTATCTTGGCTTTTTGCATATATAAACCTATGGGAATTATTACGCTAATTTTATGGGTAGGGAACAAGATTAGCCATGCCCCAAATAAACCAGAAACAGCACCACTTGCTCCCAATAAATAATTGACCGAATCACCTAGCTGGTAAATACTGGATAAGTTGCCAGCAAAGCCAGCTACAAAATAAATTAATACAAACCAAAAGCCGTTTACTCTTTTTTCCAATGGCAGGGCAATAATTAGGAATAATATCATATTGCCAGCCCAGTGTTGCCAGTTTCCATGTAGCAACAAGGCACTACTTAATTGTAAAATATACCACCAGGACTGGCTTAAGTTATCTGCTAGCTGTGAGGGATTAATTGCGAATAATCGGTTTAAATCCAATCTATCTGGGTAGTATGTCATCCACACCATTGTCAGTAATGTGGTTATCCAGATTAGTATTGAAAACTTAGGGAAATATAGTTTGTTTTTGGATTTAAATTTTAACATTACAATAACTTGTGAAAGAAAAGAGTCAGTATGGGTTGTATTTGCGGTTATTTTAATTAAAAAATATACTGTACAATTGTAAGATATTAGCAAATTTTATCGTAAATGGTGGTTTTTTTTACAATTTTTGAATAGTTATTGCGATTATTGCTCTAGTTTTGGTTTAGAATATAGTCCAATTAGACAGGCCAGCAAATGAAACATTTTAAAATATTATTTATTACTTTCATCATTTTATTAACTATATCAAGTAGTGTAATCGCAACCAGTTTCAGCAAAATACAGACAAAGGGACTGCCAAATTTGGTTATTAATGAATTTTTGGCAGATCCTGCCTCAGGAATTGATGGTGATGCTAATGGTGACGGGGTTAGAGATAGTACTGATGATGAGTTTGTAGAAATATATAATAACTCAGGAGCACCTGTAAATATTTCTAACTGGACTCTTAGTGATGCTGTTAGTGTAAGACATACTTTTCCCAATGGAACTATCATACCTGCTAATTGCTCCATTGTGATATTTGGTGGTGATACTGCAACTGGTGCATTTGGTTTCTCTTTGGTACAGATTGCCAATGGAGCATCAGAAGCACTAGGACTCAATAATGGTGGTGATACCATTACACTTGCCAGTGGTGCAACTCCAATAGCCTCGGTTGTCTATGGTGCAGAAGGAGGTGAAAATCAGTCACTAACCAGAGACCCTGAGGTAACGGGTGTATTAATTTTACATAGTGATGCTACCAACGCAGGCGGCACTTTGTTTTCACCAGGCACAAACGCAGATGGTAGCAATTTTAGCGGTTGCCCAATTGGAGACCTGCCTCCAACAATAGACTCCACAGTGCCTGATGATCAGGTCAGTGAAGTTGCAGTTGATGCAAATATTACGGTCAACTTCAGTGAAGATGTCACTATGCTTGCGGGTGCTTTTGAACTCAACTGCGAGGGTGATATAATTGCCTTAACTGGTGTGCCTGCAACTGCAAATTCAGTGGTATTGAACCCTGTTGCTGATATGCCACTGGGTAAATTTTGTACCGTAACTGCGTTTGCAACTAGCATAACTGATTTAGATGATGGTATAGATCAACTAGATGGCAATGGTGATACCGCTGGAGGCGATAATTATAGCTGGACGTTTATTACTGGCTTGCCTGAATTGGAAATTTGGCAGATACAAGGTGATTCAGTGGCATCAATATATGCTGGTTATAATGTCAGTTCCTCTGATAATATTGTCACTGTATTGAACACCAATGGTTTTTATATGCAGACACCTAATAGCAGAGATGATAACGATGCTAACACCTCAAATGGGATATTTGTTTACACTGGTGCTGCACCAACTGTTAGTATTGGTGATCAGGTAGATGTTAGTGGTGCGTTGATTGAATTTTTTGGATTAACCGAGTTTTCATTTGGGACTGTAACTATTGACTCTGGCAACAATCCTTTGCCAACGGCAATACTATTAGATGACAATTTCCCACCAAATGACCCCACAGTTGCCTTATGCTCTACAAATCAGTCTACCCATAAGTATGAATGCTTGGAAAGTATGCACTTTGATATGCCACAAGGATTTATCAGTGCTGGTTTTGTTGGATTTTTTGGCTCCAATCGTGATGATGTTTATGTGCGTGCAGGAACTGCCAGAGCCTTTAGAGAACCTGGTATTGAGGCTCCAGGGCTACCAGGGTTGCCTGAATTTGATGGTAATCCTGAACTATTGGAAATGGATATTGATAGCCTAGGCCTGCCATTAACCCAGTTTACAGCAGGAACCGAAGTTGCAATTACAGGTGTGTTTGGTTTTGATTTTAACGAGTATGAAATTTGGCCTGCTACAATTAATATTATTAATGAAAATATTGTCCCTGGAGTTGTGAGAGATAAGACTACTGAGGAGGCAACGCTTGCATCAGTAAATCTATTTAGATTATTCAATGATATTGATGATCCTGGCCCACAGGATGATGGTGCGGTTCTGGATACCGCAACTTATCAGCTTAAACTGGCTAAATTGTCCAAATATTTTATAACAGATTTAAAAGCCCCCATGATTATTGGCTTGCAGGAAGTAGAAAATATTAATGCATTAAATGATCTGGCTACAAAAATAACCAAGGATGGTGGACCTGCATATACAGCATTTTTAACCGAAGGCAATGATGTCGGCGGTATTGATGTTGCCTTTATGTATCAGGCAGACTTGTTAACAGTTAACAGCATTACTCAATTGGGAGCTACAGAAACCCAGTCATCAAATGGCTTTTTGCTACATGATAGACCGCCACTATATATGGATGTTAGCATAAATTTAAATGGCGAGTCTATGAATGCTCATGTTTTGGTTGTGCATTTACGCTCACGTGGTGGCATAGAAGGCAGTGATAGTACTAGAGTTCGAGAAAAAAGATTAGAGCAGGCGAACTCGGTCGCTGCCATGATTGCAGATATTCAGACTAATAATCCTGCTGAGGCAATAATTGCACTAGGTGATTTTAATGCTTTTCAATTTACCGATGGTTATGTGGATGTGGTTGGTCAAATCGCCGGTACTGCCATAGCAACGGATAACGAAAATTGGACCAACCCTTTGTTTGTAGCTAACCCACTCACTCAGGCAATACACACTTTAGACCCCGTCCAACAATATTCTTATATTTATAATGGCAATGCTCAAGTCCTTGATAACGCTCTACTGAATAATCAGGCACTATTGTATATGAATGAAATGCAATTTGGCAGAGGTCAGGCTGATGTTAATATTGCCAATAGTGATGACCCAGCAAGTTCTTTGCGGGCAACTGATCATGACGGGTTTGTGCTGTTTTTATCTTTGCAAACTGATATAATTTTTGTTAATGGTTTTGAATAATCAGCCTTGATTAGGAAAGTAGTTGTATTTGAAATATGGTCTAATGAAGATAGCAGCTGGCTTTCAAATCCTAAATAAATTAATAGTTTCAGCCCTCTAATATTTAAATGACTTTGAACCTTACAGAAATATCCAAAAACCGCCTATTAGGCATGTTAACTTTTGTCATTATCATGCTTGGCTTTTACTTTAGGCTGGATCAATTTTTTATTCAAACATTAATTGATGATGAGTGGCATGCTGTACATCAATTATTACGAAGTACTCCAAATAAAATTTTTAATTCATTTGGACATGCAGATTATAGTATTCCACTCACATTGTTTTATTGGTTTGAAGCCCATTATTTTGGATTATCTGAGTTAACAATGCGTATGCCAGCCCTGTTATTTGGTTTGGCAACCATGTTATTTTTTACCTTGTTTGTATATAAACATTTTAGTAAATATGAGGCAGTTTTATTTGGGTTTTTGCTATCTATGTCAACCGTGTTGACAATTTATAGTCACAAAGCTAGACCCTATGCAATAACTGTTTTCCTAGTTTATTTTGCTATTTGGGCTTTTTATCAATATTATAATAAATCTGACAAAAAGATTCTATATGCAGTTTTATATTGTGGCACTGCTGCCTTAGCTGTCTGGTTACATATAGTGGTAGCATTTTTTGTCTCTGCTCCATTTTTTTTAGAGTTTATTAGAGTATTTGTTAAATATAAAAAGCAAAAACTTAGAAAAATCCTAACCTTGACCTATCTTGGCATTGCCACTTTGCTAGTAACTTCTATTTTAATTTTGCCGCCTTTACTTAATGATATAGCTTCATTAGCAAATAAATCAGGAAAAAATACACCATCCTTGCAAACTTTGCTAGGTGCCTTATATTTAATGTTTTCTACAAAATCTACGGTTATTGTTATAATCTGCTCTGCACTCGCTGTTATTGGCTTGCCTAGAGTTTTTGCTAAATCAGTTATTTGCATTAATATAGCCATTGGTTTTGTCTTGACTGTATTGGTAATTATTATTATTCAGCCAGCTTGGATACAGCACTCAGCTACATTTTTGCGATATTTGTTACCTATAATCCCATTATTTTTAATAGCGATTACGGCTGGATTTTATACACTTTTCGAGTTAATAGAACAGAGATTTAGCCAGAATATGGCATTTTATATAAAGCTAGTTAGCCTTGCTATGTTTGTCGGTCTATATGTCTTTAATAGCCCAATGTTTGGTTTAATCAAGTCACCAAATAGTAATATTAACCATTCAAAATATATATTTGATTTTCGTGACGATAAAAACAAAATTAGACAACATCTTTTGAAACGCCCTGTTTCCAATTTTTGGAGTACACTGAGTAAATCACCACTGAAGTTTAAAATAGCAGTAGCTCCTTGGTATTTTGAAAGTTATAATTGGGATTCCCCGATATGGGAAGGTATTAGTAAGCAGTTGGTTCTTCCTGGTTATTTAGATGGGTTATGTGTTAATAATCGAGCAGGTGAGGTGCCGAATAACCAAAGGTTTAGGTTTAAAAATGTAGCTTATTTAGCAGACCCTATAGACATTGCAAGCAGGAATATTTACTATATAGTTTACCAAAAGACCTCAAGGTTTAATTTTAAAAACCTTTATAAAAATTTAGATAGTTGTACTGATGAACTGATAAATATATACGGCAAGCCATTCTTTGAAGATGAATTAATTATGGTTTTCAAGCCAAATTTGCCAAGAGTAGTAGGAGACAAAGTTGATAAACAATAAAAGAATAATTGTGGTAATGCCTGCCTATCACGCGGGTAAAACATTAGAAAAAACCTATAATGCTCTTCCACATGATGTAGTTGATGCCGTACTGGTAGTTGATGATAATAGTAGTGATAATACCGTCGAAATTGCAACAAAGCTAGGGGTAAATATTATTAAACACAACAGTAATCTCGGTTATGGTGCCAATCAAAAGACTTGCTACCACGCAGCCCTTAAAGATGGTGCTGATATTATTGTTATGGTTCATCCAGATTATCAGTACGAACCAAAACTAGTAACTGCTATGGCTGCTATGATTGAATCAGGTGTCTATGATATAGTGTTTGGCTCAAGAATACTAGGAGGCAAGGCTAAACAAAGTGGCATGCCTGGCTGGAAATATATTGCGAATAGATTATTGACAGTTTTTCAAAATCTGATGCTAGGTGCAAAACTTTCTGAGTATCATACTGGCTATCGAGCTTATTCTGCCAGATATTTACAAAAAAAGTACTGGGTTGACAATTCGGATGATTTTGTTTTTGACAATCAGTTTATTACACAGGCAATAATTTATGGCTTTGCAGTTGGTGAAATTTCTGTACCAACCAAATATTTTCCAGAGGCTAGTTCTATTAACTTGGCCAGATCTATTAAATATGGATTTGGCGTATTAGCTACCTCGATGCTAGGTTTGTTTGCACGAATGGGTATTTATCGACACCACTTATTTAAGGATAGATAATACCCTAATCCCGATATAGAATAATTAAAAAAATATGAAAAAACAATCAGATTTATTGCAATTTATTACTCCAATTGTTGTTAACAATGGCAGGTATTTTATTAATGATATGTTTCAAAGGAAATTTAATACAGATGCACCTGAGACAACCAACCATTTAATTGCTTTTTACAACAAGGGTGATAGTTTTATTCCTGTTAGCTATTTAAGCTTTTTACCTTACAAAAATATTGTATTAGTAGGTGGTGGAATGACTGATGGACAAGCAATTAGACAAATGAGTGTAGAAGAACGAGAAATAATTTCACAAAATAACGGCATTCTATACTTTATGTTAAAATATGGTTTCGAGTATTTTGCCCAACAAGGTGATGCTTATTTTGGCCGTGTCAATGATCCAAGATCATTAGAAGTGGATTTGGCAGCAGGCTTTGAGGAAACTCAATACCAATATATTCTTGCTCATTATCATAAACCAATATCTCAATGGAGAAAAAGAAAACTTGAAAAGATGATAAGTAAAATTGGAGCTTTCTAGCTCGCATATTTCATAGGAATGCAGAATTTTTTCTAAAAACTGCATAGCGACTCTATGAAATATGCGGGCTAGGCTATAGAATAGACTATAGAAGTATGTCTTTTAATTCTTTTATAGACTTCCAATCATGCCCACAAACAAACCTTGGTATTTTCCAAACATTTGTTGATAATGTCACATGCTTGGGCTCACAAGTAAATGCAGCAACAATTTTATTTTGCTGATTTGGAAAGTATTCATCCGTTAAAAAAGAATTATAATGACCATAAGGGTAGGCAAACATACTGACATCTTTGTTTTCTAGGACCGTTTCTATATAATTGGTTGCATCGGCAATTTGTGATTTGGCATCATGTGAAGTATTAATAAGTGAAAAATCACCTTTTTTATTATTCTGCTGTTTAACGGAATCAATAGTGGGGTGTACATGATCCCACGAGTGATTTTCTATACTTATTAAATTAGAACGTGCTGCAATTTTCCACCAATTTTCCCCCAATAATTTATGCCCATCACAATAGATGTTTTCTAAAGTTTCACGCACACTTGGTGAGGCAATCACAAATGCGGTTGCATGGGTATATTGATTAGAGTTTTTCATTTCTGTATAAAAAGATTTTTGCATTCCAAATTCAGAATAATGCCAATCAGTAAAATCCATTTCATTACCATCGTCAAAAGTTAATACTACATATGTAGAATGTTCATCCAATCTAGTATTACCAGTTAACCAAGCAATAAGTTTTACAGTAGATATTATTTTAATATTATTATTTTTAATAAATTTCAAATCTTGTTTAAAAGCAACATGGTCATTATTGTGATAATCATTACCAGCTATGTTTGCAGAGTGATATGCCAATACTGATATTTTCATAATGCCTTATTAAAAATCACACTTTCCCCACCGGAGTTCATTATTTTTCCAAAAACCGATTAAAAACTTTTTATATAATTCAGCCTCTGGTATATCTCCTAGCGAGTCTATATATGTCATCATTACACTTGGATGTATCGTTCCATAATCCACATCCATTGTGTAGTTAAACAAACTTGTAAAAATATCCGAATATATAATTTTATCAAGATGTAGGCTCAAGTATTGAGACAAATTGTTTTTTGATACTTCATCCATTTGTTTGCTTGCAACAATTTGATTCCATACAGATTTTGAATAACTACCATGTATGTCGAAACCAGACTTAGTAACATATAAATTAAATTCTTCAGGTGAACAAAATTGATTTCTAGCTACATCCTTGCGTTCAGAATGATCTAATATCTGGCAATTATCAGCTTCTGCTTGCCATCTTTTCCATCCCACCTTACTTATCAAGTTCCAAGTCTCTACATAAATTGTTCCACCAGGTTTCAAAACACGGTAAAACTCTCTTAGATAATTAAATAAATCTTCTTTATCAAGATGGCAAAAAACTGCCACAGTATAAATTTTATCGATACTATTATCTACAATACGTGATAGGTCATTGCGTTTCAAGGCATGGAGTTCAACATTGTCCATATCTTTTAATCGTTCATTGGCAACTGCCAACATATTCTCGGATATATCAACACCAATCCATTTTTTACACATGGGTGCTAGAATTTTCCCTATTCTTGCTACGCCACATCCCATTTCTAAAACCACATCATTTTTATTGATGTTTAGGGCTGCTTGCATTTGATTGGCTGTCCATTTACCGTTGCTTAGCAATGTTGCTTCGTCGGTGCTGCCATCAACGGCAATGGCACCAGATTTTAATGAATTTACACGGTTATTCCATGTATCTTTATAATTATTTAGTTCCATAATTGCTTTGATTATTTGATTTGTAATTAGAGGGCAAAGGTTAACAGATTGAGCTGGTAGTTACAATTTATTTCAAAATAACCATATCAATATTTGACTGTTTTAGAGCATCTATGATTAATTTGTACGATGGTCTAATGTTGAAATTATTACCTAGTTTTAAATTTGAAATTATACCATCTTGCTCATGGTGAATATAAATTCTGGCCTTGCCTTTACCGTAAGTTTTCAGTAGGTTTTTTAGTTGTGTGGCAAATTGTTGATAATCGGTTGTTGAGGTGGTAAAGCCTATTTTGGTACAGTAGGTTGCTATGGCTTCATTTAGGGTGAGTATCTGCTTGGCACGGATAATAAATTTATTAGAAAAATTATCAACTCCTGCATCACCTTCGATGATTACTATTTCATCTTTTAACATTTTTTCCTTATTTTCAAAGAAAGTATTTTTGAAGAATGTTACTTCAATTTGATCAGTTTCATCCATGATGATGAGACTGGCAGAGTTTTCATTACGGATTCTAACCGAGCTTATTAAACCAGCAATTATCACTGCTTGACCGTTAAAATAGCGTTTTTGCTTGAAATCCTGTTGGTTTTCTGTGGTTGGCTTTTTAGCTGGACGTAGTGCCAGTACTGTGTTTATTGTGTGACTAGTTGCTATATTCAGCCACTGCCTTACGGTAGTAATTGGGTGACCTGTCATAAAATGCCCTAACATATTACGTTCGTTAAATAGTCGCTGATTTGTTTCAAAGTCGGCTATATCTGGTAAAGGAATTGGCATTTCACTACTACTAGCGACGGTCATTGCTCCAAATAAATCTGTCTGCCCTGACTCCTGATCTCTGTTTTTTTGTAGAGCCGCCTTGATAATGTCTTCCATACCTTGCATCAGGGCATGACGATTTTGGTGAAGTGAGTCAAATGCTCCTGCCAAAATCAAGGACTCTAATGTACGTTTGTTGACTTTGCGTAGGTCAACTCTTACACAAAAATCATAAATTGAAGTGAACTTGCCATAATTTGAGCGTTCCTCCATCATATTTTCAATCGCCGCTCCTCCAACTCCTTTTAATGCACCCAGCCCATATATAATAGACATGCCAGTACCGCCCTTGAAATAGTAATCAGACTCATTGATATTTGGTGTTTGCATAGCTATATTCATATTTTTGACATCTGCAATCAGATGTACTACTTTTTCGGTATTATCCATATCCGCAGATAGTACTGATGCCATAAATTCAACTGGATAATGGGCTTTTAGCCATGCTGTCTGGTAGGCAATGAGAGCATAGGCTGCTGAGTGAGATTTATTAAAACCATAACCAGCAAAAGTTTCTATCATGCTAAAAATATGTGTGGCTAATTTTACACCTACATTGTTTTTCACTGCTCCATCTACAAAAACTTTTTGTTGTTGTGCCATTACCTCTAAAATTTTCTTGCCCATGGCTTTACGTAAAATATCAGCCGCACCCAGAGAATATCCTGCTAGTACCTGGGCTATTTTCATCACCTGCTCCTGATAGAGAATTACTCCATAAGTTGGCTTGAGGACTTCTACTAAATCCTCATGCAAATAATCTGGTTCTTTGCGCCCATGTTTGCACTCTACATAGGTATCAACCATGCCAGAGTCTAATGGACCTGGGCGATACAGGGCGACTAATGCAATAATTTCGGCAAATGAGTCTGGTATCAAACGCCCAATTAGTTCTTTCATTCCATCTGACTCCAACTGGAATACGGCAGTTGTTTGACATTTTTTCAATAGTGCAAATACTTTTTTATCATCTAGTGGAATTTGAGTAATGTCTAATGTGGTTTTTGCCGTCTTGTTTATTGCCTGAACTGCATTATCAACAATGGTTAGGGTTCTTAGTCCCAGAAAATCAAATTTGACCAGCCCTATGGTTTCTACATCATCTTTATCATACTGGCTAAGTATGCCCTCAGAGTGTTCGTCCTTATAAATGGGGCAGAAATCACTGAGTTTGCTGGGTGCTATCACTACACCACCTGCGTGTTTGCCAGAGTTTCTGATTATGCCCTCCAACTGTAATGCCATATCTAATAGTTCACCCGCCTCATCATCTGTTTCCTTTTTCAGGTTTAGTTCGGTGGATTCTTTCAGTGCCTTGGTCAGGGTGATGCCTAGGTCATTTGGGATAAGTTTGGCAATACCATCGACCATTGGATAGGGATAGCCTAAAACTCGTCCTACGTCTCGTACTACTGCCTTAGCACTCATGGTTCCGAAGGTGATAATTTGGCTGACTTGATTGGCACCATAGGTTTTTGCTACATATTCAATTACTTCATCACGCCTGTCCATGCAAAAATCTACATCGAAATCTGGCATGGATAGTCGTTCTGGATTTAAGAACCTTTCAAACAATAGCTCATACTCTAATGGATCCAAATCAGTAATTTTCATTACATAGGCAACTAACGAACCAGCACCTGAACCACGACCTGGTCCTACGGGAATTTTATTTTTTTTAGACCAATTGATAAAGTCTGCAACAATTAAAAAATATCCAGGGAAACCCATTTGTAAGATAATATCAACTTCAAATTTTAGCCTGTTATAATAATCTGCCTCATCATAGCCATCTGCGGTGCCGTTTTTTTGTAGGTATTTAGCTAATAGTTCCTTAGTTAGTCGGCTAAAGTATTGTGCCTCGGTTTCACCTGGTGGAATTGGGAATGCGGGTAAAAAATACTCACCAAGATTAAAGCTAAAGTTACATCTTTTCGCTATTTCAACCGTATTTTCCAGTGCTTGAGGGATATCGGCAAATTTCTCCTGCATTTCCTCAGGTGTAGTTAAATACTGGTTTCTACTGTAAACTTTTTCCCGACGTGGGTCGGCAACAATCAAGCCTCGATTGATACAAACTCTAGCTTCATGTGCATTGAAGTCGGTGCTATGCATAAACCGTGCATCATTGGTTGCTACTAACGGTATTTGTTGATGGGCAGCCAGATAAATACAGGCATCATTGTGCCATGATTCATGTTTGTGCTTGACTCTGGCTATACTTAGATAAAACCTATCGGTGAAAATTTGTTGCCACCATGTGATTTTATCAGCAGCGGTATCCATTTTTTTATTTAAAATCAATTGACCAATGTCGCCACGCATGTTACAACTGATAGCAATTAACCCCTGATTATATTGCTCAATCCAACTTTCTCGCAACATTGGTCTGGTTTGGTAGTAACCTTGTTGGTGTGCCATAGAAATAAGTTCACTTAAATTGAGATAGCCTTGATTGTCCATACACAAAAAAGCGATTGAATAGACTTTATTGTCATGGTTTTCATCCAGTACCAGAACCTCAGCACCCATAAGTGGTTTTATACCTGCACTAGTTGCCGCTTTATAAAACTTAATTGCCGCATACATATTGTTGAAATCGGTAATGCCAGCTGCTGGCATTTGACTTTGAGCGAGTGCTTCAATCATTTTAGGAATACGAATCGTTGAGTCAACAATCGAGTATTCTGAATGGATATTGAGATGAATAAACTGAGCTGGCATTAAATATTTACATGAGCTATTAAAATTGTTCGGCTATTTTAACACCTATGTCTCCAATTACTTCCAATTACTTTAAAAGTCTTGTAACTATTTGGCGAGTTTAGGTATTTTAGCTATACCCCAAATCCCGATATAGAAAACACGATTATAGTACAATCCCTTGATACGGCTAGGAGCTTGTTCGAGAAAGAGTATTCTACTGCGGAAAAGCTGGATTTTGCCAAAATTCCTCCTTATTTTCGTCAAATAGCCAGCTATTTTTCTCAAAAACCCTTCTGGAAAGGGTTTTCACGTTAGCCCACATGGAAGTGGGCAAGTATCAAGGATGATACGCGTAAAACTAGACTTTCCCTCGCTACGAATACTTTCTCGGTCAAGCACTAAATATGTTTTCTATATCGGGATTTGGGTTACAATACACCCCATACTTGTGGAAACGTATGTAAACATGTCAAAGAAGCAACAATTAAAAAATATCTGGCTGACTGATTTTTGTGAAAGTTTGCGAGTCTTTATATCCATTGTAATCATACAAATTGTAGTGGTTATCTATGCCTTAAGTTTTCTGTCTTTTGATATGGAGTTTTTACGCAAGTTGTCTATCTTGACATTGCTGGCTCAGCTAGTTGGGTTAATTTTATTGATTTTATTGTGTAAGTTAAGAAATTTCTTTAATCGGCTTGAGGTAGTTAAGGGGGTAGTTGTTCTCAGTTTATTGGTGGTTGCATTCACTTCATTTTTAGCTCAGGTTATTGGCTATTTGGATATGCAGCTAACCTTTGTGTTATTTACCAGTCAGGATGCGATTAACTATCTTAATATTAAACTATCGCTGTCAGCTATGGTCATTTGTTTAGCTTTGGTTCGATACTTTTATATTCAGGATCAATGGCATCGGCAGGTACAGAAATTATCGGAGGCCCGATTAAATGCACTGCAAGCACGGATTAAGCCACATTTTTTATTTAATAGTCTAAATTCTATCGCATCATTAATAAGCATTGACAGTCACAGGGCTGAGCTAGCTATTACTGATTTTTCCAGCCTTATGCGTAAGACATTTACCCATAAAGATACCGACATCAACGTTAAGGAAGAGCTAGAATGGGTGAAACAGTATTTGGCTATTGAAAAATTGAGGCTGGATACACGTCTAAGTTACAATATTGAGTGTGATGCCAGTTTATTCACCAAACAAATACCGATATTGTGTTTGCAGCCGCTGGTGGAAAATGCGGTATTACATGGCATTGCCCCACTTGAAAATGGTGGTAATATTGATATTTCGATTGATAGTCGGGATAATGTGCTGATTATGCAGGTGTGCAACCCATATATTTATAACAAAAGTCCTAAATCCAATGGTATGGCATTGAAAAATATAGCAGAAAGATTACTACTGCAATATGGTACAACCGCATTTATACAGGTCGAAAAAGACGATGGTTTGTATTGTGTTAAAATAGGTATTCCATTATGAAAATTTTAATTGTTGATGATGAGCCTTTGGCAGTTTTACGTCTGCAAAAAATGTTGGGCGATTTGGGTTGTGATGACATAATTACTGCCACTAATGGGCAAAAAGCTATAGAGGCAGTAAAAAAGTATCACCCTGGCGTGGTTTTTCTGGATATTGAAATGCCAGTATTAAGAGGCATAGATGCCGCCCCGGCAATTAAGACAATATCACCTGAATCTAAAATAATATTTTGTACCGCATATGATGATTTTGCCATTGAGGCATTTGATTTGTCTGCTAGTGACTATTTGTTAAAACCAGTTACTCAAGCAAGGCTAAGTCAAGCCTTGGCAAAGGTATCATCAGTAGCCAGCACTCAACTTGCCGTAACATTTCAACAAGGCAATGACTTGCTCTCGGTAGATATTGAGGATATTTACTGCTTTATTTCTGAAGACAAATATACCACAATGCACTGTAAATTGGGTGAAATTATTATTGATGAGTCACTGGTTAGCTTAGAAACCAGATTTGTACAACAACTGTTGAGAGTTAACCGTAATGCTCTTATTAACTTACTTGAACTATATGGAATACATCGTGAAAAAAACCTAGCTTATGCGAAACTTCGCAGCACTAAATATCAACCACAAATTAGCCGCAGAAATATTGCTATACTTAAAGACAGATTAAAATGACAACGATAAAAACTATTACGATTGCCACCAGAAATTCCCCATTAGCCATGTGGCAGGCAAAATTTACTGCCAGTTTAATTGAAAAAACATTCACTCATATTACTGTCAAACTATTACCTATGACCACCAAAGGCGATCAGATTTTGGATGTCTCCCTAAATAAAATAGGTGGTAAAGGGTTGTTTTTGAAAGAGCTGGAACATGCCATGTTGACAGGTGAGGCAGATATTGCAGTACATTCAATGAAAGATGTCCCAGCGGATTTGCCAGAAGGCTTTAGTATTTGCAGCATTTTTAAGCGACATGATGCCAGCGATGCTTTTGTTTCAAATAAATATACCGATGTAATGCAGTTACCCAATAATGCGGTGGTTGGTACCTCAAGTCTACGCAGACAGTCACAACTCTTAGCCACTCGCCCTACTTTGCAGGTTAAACCTTTACGAGGCAACGTACAAACCCGTTTGCAAAAATTGGATAATGGCGAATATGATGCGATTATTTTAGCAACTGCTGGTTTAGAAAGACTACAGTTACATGACCGAATAAAGAGTAAACTGACCCCAAGTGCTTGGCTACCAGCTGTGGGTCAGGGAGCAGTAGGAGTCGAATGTCTTACCAACCGTGCCGATTTAATTGATTTATTTGCCCAGTTAAATGACGAGGCATCAGCAAAGTGTGTAAATGCAGAACGTAGCATGAATAAGGTATTAAATGGCAGCTGTTCGGCAGCAATTGGTGCTTATGCAGAATTAGCAGGCAACGAAATCTCCATACAAGCCATTGTTAGTGTGCCAGATGGCTCTAGGTGTATTCGTCAACATGCTCGAGATGCAAATCCACACAAGCTGGGGATGACAGTTGCCAATTTACTGTTAGCCAACGGTGCTAGGGAAATTTTAGATATGGCAAATGTGTAGGGCAACTATTCTTAATACACGTCCCATTTGGCAAGCACAATATACAGCGGATGTGTTTAGGCAACATGGATTTGCGGTGATTGATTTTCCCTGCATAGAAATTGCAAATATTAATAATACTGCAACAATTATTAAAAAATTAAATAGCAGCAATCCAAAGGATGTAATTATTTTCACCAGTCAACATGCTGTTACCCACGCTTTTAAAATAAATCCCACATGGCAAATTTCAGATACAGCAATTGTTATTGCCGTTGGAGAAAAAACCGCACAATGCCTAGAGCAGAACTCACATTGGGACATCTGGACTCCAAAGCAACACAATTCAGCAGGAGTAATTGAATTGTTAAAAGGCATCCAGTCAATTAATGCAATCCAGTTAATTACTGCAAAATATGGTAGAGATTTAATCCAAAAGTATGCTACTGCCAGCGGTATAACTTTGCAACAGATTAATGTGTATAAACGTCAAGTACCAAAACCCGATAAAGAAGTTATACAACAAATTGCACAGACTGATAATTTATTGGTTTTGGCAACTAGTGTTACAACTTTGATGAATTTACAGATTTTACTACCAAACAAATTATGCAATCAAATTCAAGCTAGTCAACTAATTTGTGTTTCAGACAGAATAGCAGCCACTGCCAGAGCAATGGGTTTTCTTCATATTGAAAATTTAGCAACCACTAATATGGATAAACTGGCTAAGTTGTTACACTCAAGCTTCAATCACCCGAAATATACTTAGGCCCTTTACCTGCGGTTTTTTCATACACTCCACCACCTGCACGTTTGTATTGGGTAAAGCCTGTCTTTTCAACATTAGCAGGTTTCATTAAATGTGCATGGCCACAAACAACATTAGGTGCGGAAATTACTCTTTTGACCTTATTGTTGCACTCTGGGCACAGGGTAATGGTTTGTGCATTTAATTTTTGCAATACATCAAACCCATCACGACACTTGTCGCAACACTCAACAGTTGCACATTGATAAGTATAAAATGGCATAATTTAATCTCAGTTAATTTAGGTCATATCCTTAATTCAAATCCCGATATATAAAGCGTTTATAGCATGTGGTTATTTGCTCTAACTCGCATTTCTATATCGAGATTTGGATTTAAACAGATATAATCTCTATTCTCGGTCAAGCACTACTTAACACCATGCATTAATTTTTTCAAGAGTGGTGATACCACCAATAAAATAATTGCTGCACCCATTCCCAGCTTAAATAGGAACCAAAATAACTCTGTATATTTAACCAAAAAATCAGCAACACTCATTGTTTTGGCAGCTACTGCATCAACTGCTGCAATATTGGCAATTCTCGCTGCTAACAGCTCTGATAGTCCAGTTGCTAAAAACCATGTTCCCATTGAAAAACCTACAATGTTTTTAGGTGACAGCTTGGTCACTGCAGATAACCCTACAGGAGACAGGCATAGCTCACCTGAGGTGTGTAAAAGATACATCAATACTAACCAAAACATTGCAACTTGACCAGTAGCACTGGCATTTAGTGAACCCAATATCATTACACCAAAACCCGCTGCTACAAAAAACAGACCATAAGTGAATTTTAATGCTATGTTTGGATTCATGTTAAATTTATCTAACCTCATCCACATCCAGGCAAAAAATGGTGCAAAAATGATAATAAACAAAGCATTCAGAGATTGAAACTGTGATGCCAAAATCTCAAAACCAAAAATATTCCTATCGACAACTCGATCAGCAAATAAAGTCATTGAGGTACTAGCTTGTTGGAATAATGCCCAAAAAACTATAGTTGAGAGAATTAAAATCATCAGAACAATAATTTTGTCCCGTGCTACTTTATCAACCTTGGTAAAGGCATAAACAAGGATTCCTACTACCGCAATTACCAACAGTGTATTAGTTGTATATTGCACAATGTATTCTCTTTGCACCATAAACCAAACAACTGCCAATGAAAGCACGCTCAGGATATAAATCAAGACCTCTTTTGAAATTGGACCAAGTACTTTTTTAGCTAAATCTGCTGGATTTTTTGGCTCTGCATGTCCCATTAAGTACTTTTGGCCTCGAGCAAAAGTAATTAGCCCAATAAACATACCAATACCTGCCAGACCAAAACCATATTTCCAGCCATAAGTTTCACCTAGCCAGCCGCATAAAAGGGTTGCAGTAAATGCACCTAAATTGATTCCCATATAGAATATAGTAAAACCAGAATCACGCCGAGGATCATCATCAGTATATAGCTTGCCAACTATGGTTGAGATATTTGGTTTCAAAAACCCAACACCAACAATAATAAATGACAGGGCAAGATAAAAAATAGCCAGCGCAGAATCATCACGAGTAATAATATCATTAACCATGGTAGCCTGTGTACCCTCAAAAGCCATCAGAAAGTGACCAATAACCAACAAAATACCGCCGAACATGACGGATTTACGCATACCTAGATATCTATCAGAAATCACTCCTCCAATAAAAGGTAGTGAATATGCAAGACCAGCATAAGCACCCATAAGCAGATTTGCATTGGCATCAGCAAATAGATGATACTTGATGAGATATAAAACCAATAAAGCTTTCATACCGTAAAACGAAAACCTTTCCCACATCTCGGTAAAAAAGCAAACGTACAGTCCTTTAGGGTGCCCCCAAATCTCTTCTTGTTTCATAACAGTATCTGTCACAGGTTCTCTCATAAGTTCTCCTCTCTAAAATAGTTAAAATTTAATGTATGCCACACATACGTTTTTTCAAAATTTTTAATCTTATCACAAAACTATTAGCTTAACCCGTATATTTTCTCAGTGTGTAGAGTTTTGCAACATTTGTGTAGTAATTTTGTTGCCAGATTAACACCGTTGAGGGCTGGTGCTATAAACGTATTTTTTATTCTTGGACAGGCTCCCAGCTCACTGTTGTATCCTAAAGCCCTGCGTTTTTATGAAATATGCGGGCTAGGAATTTATATTATTCAAGCAAATTATATAGACAAAAAGTAGTGTTATGATATGATGCCGCAGTTATAATAATTTAATCTAAATAGGATATACTCAATGAAATTTATAAAAAGTAATGCCGCAATAACTGTCGCTTTAGTAGCGTCTT